>Ga0214471_10000354_pt1 | contig 40553 bp, 35 predicted proteins | sample RVTome_5_FD_207665 | JGI IMG/M metagenome (GOLD analysis project Ga0214471, IMG submission 207665) | Soil microbial communities from uranium-contaminated site in the Upper Colorado River Basin, Wyoming, United States - RVT142D155 | ecosystem: Environmental > Terrestrial > Soil > Contaminated >... | reverse complement strand
TCGATTGCGCCGGCGAGGGTTGCGGGCAGCGGCCCGTCGGCCACGATGATGAGCGCCCCCCAATGCTCGTCGTCGATCGTGCGACCGTGGTCGCGGGCGACCTCGGTGATCACACGCTTTCCCTCGGCGATGTCGTCGGGGGTGCAGAACGACGGCAGCCACCCGTCGCCCATCCGTCCCACACGCTTGAGCTCGCTCGGAGCCATCCCACCCAGCCACACGTCGAGTGGTTGCTGGATCGGCCGCGGACGGATCGAAACCCCGTCCATCTCCTCGCCGTCCCACCAGGCCCGAAGCTTGGGGAGCGCGTCGTCGAACAAGCGGGCCCGATCGCCGCGCTCGACGCCGAACGCCGCCTGCTCGCGGGGGTCGGCCACCCCGAGCCCGAAGGCGGGGAGGGCCCGGCCACCCGAGAGGCGATCGAGCGATGCCCACTGCTTGGCGATGCTCGCCGGGTTGCGGCCGGGAAGCACCTGCACGCTGGTACCCAGCTTCAGCCGGTCCGATCGTGCCGCCGCGAAGCTGAGCGCGACGATCGGGTCCGGCGCGTCGGTCGTGAGCCGTTCGGAGAGCCACAGCGAATCCCAGCCGCCGGACTCGGCCGCATCCACCAACGACGCGAACGTGGCGGGGTCACCGGCCGCTGATGTGGTCGTGCCGAGCCCGACGCCGATCCGGATCTTCACCCCCGGAAGCGTAGGGGTGCTGAGGCTGGCGCTCGGGCAGGTCGCGCAGACTCCACCGGCGCGACCATAGGGTACCGATGATCGCCATCGGCCAGGAGGACCAGAAGATGACCAAGGTCGACACGACGGCCGGGACCGTCGTCGGGATGACGGAACGCAAGGTGTTGGCCTTCAAGGGGATCCCCTTCGCCGCCGCACCGGTCGGAGCCCGCCGGTTCCTCCCCCCGCAGCCCGTCCCGGCGTGGACGGGAGAGCGCAACGCCACGCAGTTCGGGGCTTTGGCGCGGCAGAGCTCCTTCGAGCTCGAGCAGTTCATGGGTGGTGGCGACATGGCCCAGTCCGAGGATTGCCTCACCCTCAACGTGTGGACGCCCGCCGTCGACGACGCCAGACGCCCGGTGCTGTTCTGGATCCACGGCGGCGCCTTCTTCAGCGGTGGTGCCGCCATCCCCTGGTACAACGGCGGCGGTCTCGCTCGCCGCGGTGATGCCGTCGTCGTGTCCTGCCAGTACCGCATGGGCGCCTTCGGATTCCTCCAGCTCCGCCACCTGCTCGGCGATGACTACAGCTCGAGCGGCAACCTCGGCATCCTTGACCAGATCGCCGCGCTCGAGTGGGTACGCGACAACATCGCCGGATTCGGCGGTGACCCGTCCAACGTGACGGTGTTCGGCGAGTCGGCGGGAGGGATGTCGATCGGCACTCTGCTGGGCACCCCCGCCGCCCGAGGGTTGTTCCATCGCGCTATCGCCCAATCCGGGGCCGCCCAGGCAGTGAGCGAGATCGGCCATGCCGAGGCGGTGACGGCCAAGGTCATCGACGAGGCAGGGCTCACCGCCGCTACCGCCCACAAGCTGCTCGAGATCGACGCCGAGACCCTCAATGCCGCCCAGGACGCCGTCGTGTCCGAGATGTTCGAGGAATCGGTCGAGAATGCTCGGCGCGGCAACCTCGGCATGCCCTTCCAGCCGGTTCACGACGGAGTCGTGCTACCTGACCACCCGCTCGACGCCGTACGAAGGGGTGATGCGGCGGGGGTGCCGTTGCTCATCGGCACCACCAAGGACGAGATGCGGCTCTTCACCCTCTTCTCGCCCCGTCTCCAGGGTGACGACGAGTCGGCACTGGTGTCGCTGGCGTCGGTCATCTTCGGCAGCGAGGACGATGGCCGCGCCGCATTCGAGTCGTACCGCTCGCGTCGGCCGGGCGCGTCGCCATCGGACATCTTCAACGACATGTTGACCGACTACGTGTTCCGGATCCCCGCCATCCGCCTGGCCGAGGCCCAATCCGCCCACCAACCACAGACCCGCATGTACCGATTCTCATGGGAGGCGTCGATCATGGGGCTCGACCTCCGGGCGTTCCACGGCATCGACATCCTCTTCTGCTTCGACAACGTCCGGATGCCGGGCATGGAGATGATCTTCGGCGACCGGGTGGAGGCCGCCCACGGGCTCGGTGCCAACACGTCGGAAGCCTGGCTGGCCTTCGCTCGGTCCGGTGACCCCTCACACCATGGGTTGCCGGCGTGGCCCGCCTACGACACCGATCAGCGGGCCACCATGGATCTCGATGCCGAGTGCTCGCTGCTGTCGGATCCGGGTGCGGAGGATCGTGCCCTGTGGGACGGGGTTCGCTGACCGTTTCGGACCGGTCGGTGCTCGTTGGTCCGATATGAGCCCGGAAGTGCTACGCCGAGTGGGTTCGAAGGCGCTACTGAAACAGGTTGGGTCTCATGGCGGCCCGCCGGCACGGCCTCGGGAGCGGCTTCGGCCACCGCCGGGCGCGAGGAGGCGGCGGAGTCAGGAGTCCTGCGGCTGCCCGGCGAGGAGGGCCCTGGCCCGGGGGTCCGACACCACGGGGCTCGGGGTCCTCAGCTCGTGCTCCTCGAGGAACGCGACGACGGTGTCGGCCTCGAGGGGGCGGGCGAAGAGGAACCCCTGGCCGGAGTCGCACTGCTCGGCCCGGAGCTGCTCGAGGTGGCTGTCGAGCTCGATGCCCTCGGCGAACGTCTCGATCCCGAGCGCCTTACCGAGCTGCACGAGCATGTGGACCAGCGCGTGCGACTCGCTCGACTCCGACATCCGCATCACGAACGAGCGGTCGATCTTGAGGGTGTCGACGGGGAACTGCTGGAGGTACGCCAGTGACGAGTAGCCGGTGCCGAAGTCGTCGATGGCAATGCGCACACCCGACGCCTTCAACCGGGCCAGCCGCTCGGCGGTCGCCCTCGGGTCGGTCATGAGCCCGCTCTCTGTGATCTCGACCACGAGGTACTCGGCGGGCAGCCCGCTGCTCGCCAGCGCCCGGCGGACGGTGTCCACGAGCGCCTCTGTCTCGAGCTGCCTGGGCGACACGTTGACGTGGACGGCGATGCGGTGATCGGCGGCGTGCCACTCCGCGGCCTGCCGGCAGGCCTCGATGAGCACCCACTCCCCGAGGGGGATGATCATCCCGTTGTCCTCGGCGAGGGGGATGAACTCGGCGGGGGAGAAGGGCCCCCTCGTCGGGTGGTTCCACCGCAGCAGAGCCTCCACGCCGAGGACGGTGTCGTCGGCGAGGGAGAAGGTCGGCTGGTACACGAGGTACAGCTGGTCGGTCCCCAGGGCGCTGAAGAGATCCATCTCCATCTGGAGCCGGTCCTGCACCTGGATCTGCATCTCGGGCTCGAAGACCACGTAGCGGCCCTTGCCCAGCGACTTGGCCTGATAGAGGGCGACGTCGGCATCGCGCAGCAGCTCTCCCGCACTGGCCCGGTAGCCGGAGGCGATGCCGATGCTCACCTGCACCGAGAACGGGACGTCGCCCATCTGGTCGAGGTGGAACGGCTCGGCCATCACGTCGAGCAGGCGCTGGGCGCACAGCTCGGGACTGCCGAGGAGCCCACCGCCGTCGGCCAGCACCACGAACTCGTCGCCGCCGAGCCGGGCGACGGTGTCGACCTCGCGCACCGCCGAGCGGATCCGCTCCGCCACCGCACAGAGAAGGTCGTCGCCCGCGCCGTGGCCCAGGGTGTCGTTGATGGCCTTGAAGTTGTCGATGTCGACGAACAGCGCGGCCGAGGCGACCTGCTCCCGGCGGGAGCGGGCGAGCATCTGGTCGGCGCGGTCGAGCGCCAGGGCGCGGTTCGGGAGGCTGGTGAGGGCGTCGTGGAGCGCCTGATGGCGGAGCTCGTCGGTCTTGGTATCGACCATGCGCACGGCCCGGTTGCGGGACCCGATCAGCACCCAGAGCAGGGCGGCGACGAGGAGGCTGAACGCCATCCCGGCGCCGGTGACAGCCCGCTTCTCGGCGTCGGCGGCGCTCAGCGCCGGGCTGGCCGACTGGCTCAGGGTCATCGTCCAGGCACCGTCGGCTTCGAAGTGCTCCTCGTGGGTGAGGAGGTCGCCTTGCAGGGGATCGGCGGTCTCGGCCACGACCACCGGAGTGGCGCCGTCGTCGCGGCTGAGGCGCAGGGCGAGGCCGTGCTGGTCGCGCAGCACCGAGCGGACGATGGTGGCGCTGTCGAAGACTGCCAGCACCCACCCGCGATGTTGATCCGCCCCGGAGTACACGGGGGCGAGGGCGAAGAAGGCGCTGCCGAAGATCTTCGTCGCCTCGTCGCTGAGGACCACGCCGTCGGCGGGCTCCTCGGGCTCCATGGTGGGCAGGATGAGCAGGTCGGCGTGCCCGGAATTCCGCGTGCGCTCCAGCAGCGCCGAGACGCCAGCTGATTGGCACAGGTCGAGCCCCCGGGGGATCTCGAAGGGGAGGTCCCCGGTGCCTTCGGCCACCAGCCGAGGCAGGCAGTACTCGGGCCGTTCGCCCTCCGGCACCACGGCGAACTCGCCGGCGGTCACGTGGGGCAGGTCGCTCGGCTGGGCGGCCGCGAAGGCGTCGAGCCCCTCGGCCGGGACCCGTTCGATGTAGCCGAACGTCAACAGGCCCGGGTAGCGCTCGCTTCCCAGGCGGTCGTACCAGCTCTGGAACTCGGGGTTGTGGAGGTCGGGGGACACGGCGATGAACGCCTGCGCCGAGGCCACGGCGTCGGCGTTGCGTAGCAGGGTGGTGGCCATCGCTGCCGACAGGTCCGTCGCCGACTTCTCGAACTCCTCGCGGTTCTCGGCCATGACGGACCGGTGGCGCAGGGATCCGGCGACCACCGACCCCACCAGACCGGCGACGAGCAGGACGACGATCACCAGGCGGAGCACGAGCGCGCTGCGGCTCGTCCCGCGGCCGGCCAACGGCGAAGTCTGCCGAATGTGGCCCAAGATCCGTTTCACCTTGTAATGGTCGGACGTCAACCGAGCGCACTTGAGGATGAAGCAAGAAGCAGGACAAGGAGCCGAACAAGCCCCAGGCGCCCATACCGCCCCCCGTGGCTATCATCGCCCGCCGGCCCCTTGTTCGTCCCTCTGACAGCGCCGTCAGGGTTTAGATCGCAAGCTCAGCCGAGTGCGGGGGTTCCGGCGAACGGCGCCGGGTCCCCCTGGGCGGGGATCAGGGGCTCGGTCCAGGCCATCATCTTGGCCAGGTTGTCGGCGACCTCGCGCCACTCGGCGGGGTTCCAGCCTTCGGCCAGCGCAACGACCTGGAGATCGTGGGCGATGTGCACGAAGGCAGGAAGGGCCTGGAGGTCGAGACCGCGGGCCAATCCTCGATCGGGATCGGCGAAGCAGAGGATCTCTTCCTTCCAGGGCCCCACGAACTGGGTGGCTTGGTCCTCCGACGCGGTGACCACGAAGGCCACCCGGCAGTCGGCCTCGTCGAAGTTGCCGAGGATGCGCCCGGCTGTCTCGAGGATCCACGCCGACTCGTAGGTGTACGGATCGAGGATCACGGCAGCGAGGTGGAACGTGCACAGCCACTCCTGCAGCGTGTGGGCGGGGTGGCCCAGTGGCTTGAGCACCACATCGCCCGAGGGGTTGGTCGGCACGGCGGGCAAGGTAGCGCAGCCGCTCGGGATGGTTCAGGTTCCGCGGCCGCTCGCTACTGTCCCTGCCCATGATCCTTTCTCGCAGCGCCAACCCCAGTGGCTTCTACGACGTGCTCCTGATCCTCCACATCGTCACCTTGATCGTCGGGTTCGGCTCTACCTTCGTGCTCGACATGATGGGCGCCCGCTCGGGGGAGGCCAAAGGCGAGGAAGCCCTTTACCTCAGCCGGATGTCGAACAAGGTGGCCGACATCCTCACCAGCCCGTTCATCTACGCCACCGGCGTCCTGGGCGTCCTGCTGGTGGTCTTCAGCGACGACGTCTTCTCGTTCAGCGACACGTGGATCAGCATCGCCTTCGTTCTCTACTTCGCCGGCCTCGCCAACTCTCACCTCTTCATCAAACCCATCGCCAAGAAGATGCTTGCCCTCCAGGAGGAGCTGGCTGCTACGAGCCCGCCTCCTGCGGGGGAGGCGCCCGGCGGGCCGCCCCCGCAAGTGACCGAGCTCGGGGCGCTGGGCAAGCGGACGCCCATGCACAGCGGCATCTCTCACCTTCTGCTCGTCGCCATCTTGTGGGTGATGATCATCAAGCCGGGCTGGCCGTAGACCTCCTCGGGACACCTCTCGCCCCGTGGTGTGGAGCGTGGGAGAGTGAGGGCGTGCATCCCGTCGAGGTGATCCGCTGGGTGCTCCGCAGCCCGGGAGCTCGAAGCGACGAGATCGTCGATGAGGTGGCGTACGCCCTGGCCTCGCTCCCCGAGCGCGACCGCGTGCTGGCGGCCCGCCGCCTCGTCGCCCACCGGCCCTCGGACGCGGTGTTGTGGTGGCTTTGCGCTCACCTGCTTCCCACCGACACCCCCCTCGCCGCCGCTGATCGTTGCTTGGCGTTGCTCGACGGCGACGAGACCGCCGACGAGGTCGCTGGCTTGTTGGGTAGCGAGGCTGCGGTGGCGTCGGTCGGCGAAAGAGACGTCGCCCTGCGGGTGTTCGAGCTGCGCCCCGACCTGACCTGGGCCGAGGATCCGTCGATGGCTGCGTCGGTGATCGTGGAACCGATCGCCGCCACCGCCGATGGGGTGCTCCTGCGTTCCGCCGGCTGGCCGACCGCGGCCGACCTGGGGGGGCCATCGGTGATCTTGGTGGCGATCCCGGTGGGGCGCGCCCTTCCCGCTGGTGCGAGGAGAGCCCTCGGTGTTGCCGACGGTTTGGTCGAGCTCGGATGGGACGAGTTGGGCGACGTGCGGATCGTCGGCCCGCTCGGGCCGATCGACGGCGCTCCTGGTCCCGCGGTGGTGAGGATGATCGACTGCCCTCCGGCCCCCGAGCTGAGTGCCGTGCACCAGGCGTAGAGGCCGGTGCGGTTCGTGGGCATCACCAACGGCGGAGGCTTCCTACACTCGACCGCCAACCACCAGCGGCGATCCGAGGAGCAGCGTTGAGCCGACGAGACATCATCCGCATGACCGACGACGAGGTCTCCGAGTTCATCGGTGGTCGTCGCACGATGAACGTGGCCACCATCGGACCCGACGGCAACGTGCACCTGATTGCCATGTGGTACGGCTTCCTCGATGGCAAGCCGGCGTTCGAGACCTACGCCAAGAGCCAGAAGGTCCTGAACATCGAACGGGATCCCAGGGTCACCGTGCTCATCGAAGCCGGCGATCAGTACGACCAGCTTCGTGGGGTCGAGCTGGTGGGCACGGCCGAGATCGTGCGCGACGACGAACGCAAGACCAAGATCGCCGCCAGCGTGGTCGAGCGCTACTGGGACTTCGGCGACGACCCCGCCGCCATCGAGCTGGCGGTCGCCAACCTCGTCAACAAACGGGTCGGCATCGTCATCACCGCCGACAAGGTCGTGAGCTGGGATCACCGCAAGCTCGGCGGGACGTACTAGCGCCAACAGCGCGGGCGCGAAGATGGGCCAACAGCGCGGCGCGAAAATGGGCCGCAGTACACCAGCGCGCCGCGCTGTCCGATCCGGAGGGCATCGCAGGGCCGAGAGCAGGCCAGGAACGGCGCCGACAGCGGGCGGTGCACGGGCCGGGATCTCCGACGGAGTCGAAAGACACCAGCCATCTAGATCTCTCCGGGGCTCCGCCCCCAAGAGATCTAGTGTCGCGGCATCGACCTGCGCGATGCCCGGCCGGGCCCGCCGCGGGCCGGCCGAGGGGAGAGAGCGATGCGCCTGGTCCGGATTGCTGCTGGTGGGTTGGTCGTGGCTGCCGGCTTGGTGGGCTTGGGAGCTGGGGCCGGACCGGCGTGGGCGGCGTGCCACTTCTTCACCGTGGACGTGAGCCCGGCCAACCCGACAGAGGGCGATTCGGTCGAGGTCACCGTGGCACGCGACGCGGCGGTGGCTCCGTCGTCGGTGCGGGTGCGGACCGTCGACGGGACGGCCGTCGCCGGCGCGGACTACTTGGCCGTCGACCAGCGGGTCGAGTTCACGAGCGGAACGACCGCCACGATCGCCGTCGAGACCCTCCAGGACTCCGCGACCGAGCCCGACGAGACGTTCACGATCGAGCTGAGCGACGGGGGGGGCTGCCAGGTGAACCAGGACTTCGCCTACGGGCCCCCGGCCACGGTGACGATCCGCGACGACGACAGCGCCGCCCCTACCACCGCGGTGCCCACCACGGCGGCGCCCACCACGGCGGTGCCCACCACGGCGGCGCCCACCACCGCCGGTGACGAGGGCGGCGAGCAGGCAGACGGCGCCGACGACGGCGTCACCACCGCGGCGCCCGACGAACCGGCGACCACGACCGGCCTCGAGTCGGCCGATGACGCCGCCGCCGGCGATGGCGATGGCGATGGGGATGGCGGTGGAGGCGCCGGAGGTCTGGTGGCGGCCCTCGTCGCAGTGCTGGCCGCGGCCGGCGGCGTCACGTTCTGGCTGCGACGGCGTCGGGGAGCCCCGTCGTGACGGTGCTCGACCACCCCGTCGTCGACGCCGACAACCACTACTACGAAGCGCTCGACGCCTTCACCCGCCACCTCGACCCTGCCCTCGGCCCCCGCTGCGTGCAGTGGGCCGAGATCGATGGGCGCTGCTACCACGTCGTCGGAGGTCGCATCTCGCGGTCGGTCACCAACGCCACGTTCGATCCGATCGCCAAGCCCGGCTGCCTCTACGAGTACTTCCGGGGTCACCGACCCGGACTCAACCCGCTCGACATGTTGGCCGACCACGAGCCCATCCGCCCCGCCTACCGGCATCTCGGCGCCCGGCTGGAGGTGCTCGACGAGCAGGGACTGGCCGGATGCTGGATGTTCCCGACGCTCGGCATGCTCTACGAGGAGCTGTTGTCAGAGGACCCCGAGGCGGTGTGCCTCACGTTCGGGGCCTTCAACCGGTGGCTCGCGGAAGACTGGCCGCTCGATCACCCTCGCATCGTGTCGGCCCCCTACCTCGCCCTGGCCGACCCGGAGTGGGCGGTCGCTGAGGTCGAGTGGGCGCTCGACGCCGGTGCCCGCCTCGTGGTCATGCGAACCGCCGCGCCGGTCACCGCCGCTGGGTGCCGATCCCCGTTCGACCCATCCTTCGACGGGGTGTGGGCCCGGTTGGCCGAGGCCCGGGTCACCGTCGTTGTCCACGCCGGCGACAGCGGGGTCAGCGCCGCGGGCTACGCCCCCGACGGGTTCGCGGCGACATTCGGGGGTCGGTGGCAACCCAGCATCAAGATGTTCGCCATCGAGCGCGCTGTGCACGACTGGTTGCTCCACGCCATGTGCTCCAACCTGTTCGGGCGCTTCCCCGGCCTGCGTGTCGCCAGCGTCGAGAACGGCGCCGAGTTCCTGCCCGAGCTGTTCCGCCGGCTGCGCTCGATCGACCGCAAGGCCCCTGGGTGGTTCGGCGGCGATCCCGTGGAGCTGTTCCGCCGCCATGTGTGGGTGAACCCCTTCTGGGAGGACGACCTGGGATCGGTGGTCGAGTGGATGGGCCCCGACCGCGTGATCTTCGGATCGGACTGGCCCCACATCGAGGCGCTGCCTCAGCCGCTGGACTACCTGCCCGAGACCAAGGTGCTGGCGCCCGGTGATCGGCGCCGGGTGCTCCACGACAACGCGGTGGAGCTCACCACCCGCGGCTGACGGCCCGTTCGCGGGCCTGAGCGTGGAGGAGACCGCCGCCGGATCCGTGTCGTGCACCACCGATGCCTCCGGCACCTGCCAGGTGTCGGTGAGCGGCATCCACAAGCGGAACGGCTCGGTCGGTCGCTGCGGCTGTCTCTCCCGGCGCGGCCAGAGCTAGGAGCGACTGTCAGCCGCTGCCGGTGGTGACGCCGTTGGTGGAGGGCCGCATGCCGATGTCGACCTTCCGGTTCACCTCGGCGTAGAAGTCGGCGCCTTTGTCGTCGACCACGATGAAGGCGGGGAAGTCCGCCACCTCGATGCGCCACACCGCTTCCATGCCCAGCTCGGGGTACTCCAGCACATCGACGTGACGGATGCAGTCACGCCCGAGGCGGGCGGCGGGACCGCCGATCGACCCGAGGTAGAACCCTCCGTGGGTGCGGCAGGAGTCGGTGACGGCCTGGGATCGGTTGCCCTTGGCCAACATGACCAGCGACCCGCCGACCGACTGGAACTCCTCGACGTAGGAGTCCATGCGCCCAGCCGTCGTGGGTCCGAACGATCCCGATGGGTAGCCGTCGGGGGTCTTGGCCGGGCCGGCGTAGTAGACGGGGTGGTCCCTGAGGTACTGCGGCATCTCCTCGCCGGCGTCGAGGCGTTCTTTGATCTTGGCGTGAGCGATGTCGCGCGCAACCACCATCGTGCCGGTCAGCGATAGACGCGTCTTCACCGGATGCCTGGACAGCTCGGCACGGATCTCGTCCATCGGTCGGTCGAGGTCCACCTTCACGACACCCTCCGACAGGTGCTCGTCGACCACCGCAGGCAAGTACTTGGCCGGATCATCCTCGAGCTGCTCGAGGAACACGCCGTGCCGGGTGATCTTGGCGAGGGCCTGCCGGTCGGCTGAGCACGACACCGCGATGGCGACGGGCAGCGAGGCGCCGTGGCGCGGCAGACGGATGACGCGAACGTCATGGCAGAAGTACTTGCCGCCGAACTGGGCGCCAATACCGGTGGCCTGCGCGATCTCCAGCACGCTCTCCTCGAGCTCGGGCACCCGGATCGCATGGCCGCTGGCGGCATCGCCTTCGGTAGGCAGTGAGTCGAGATAGCGGGTGCTGGCCAGCTTGGCCGTCTCCACCGCGAACTCCGCTGAGGTGCCGCCGACCACGACGGCGAGGTGGTACGGAGGGCACGCCGAGGTGCCCAGGTTCTGGAGCTTCTCGTCGATGAACCTCGCGAACTTCTCGGGGTTCAGCAGCGCCCGGGTCTCCTGGTACAGATAGCTCTTGTTGGCCGAGCCCCCACCCTTGGCCATGAACATGAATCGGTACTCGTCGCCGTCGACAGCGTCGATCTTGATCTCTGCGGGGAGGTTGTTGTCCGTGTTGGTCTCCTCCCACATCGACAGCGGGGCGTTCTGGGAGTAGCGCAGGTTGGAGGTCTGGTAGGTGTCGAACACGCCCCGGGCGATGGCTTCGGCGTCGCCGCCGCCGGTCCACACCCGCTGACCCTTCTTGCCCTTGACGATCGCCGTCCCCGTGTCCTGACAACCCGGGAAGGTGCCGCCGGAAGCGATGACCGCGTTCTTGAGCAGGTCGAGTGCGACAAAGTGGTCGTTGTCGGATGCGTCGGGGTCGTCGAGGATGTCGCGCAGCTGCTGGAGGTGGCCGGGCCGCAGCAGGTGAGCGATGTCGCGCATCGCTTCGGCCGTGAGCCGGGTGAGGACCGACGGGTCGACCACCAGCATCTCGCGGCCACCGAGGATCTCCGTCGACACGCCATCGGTGGTGACGAGTCGGTACGGCGTCTCGTCGGGACCGAGCGGGAACATGGGCGAGTAGGCGAAGTCAGCCATGCCGCCGAGCGTATTGGAGCGCGCCGGCGTGCGACCCATCGGCCCAACGGCGGCGGATCGACGGCCGTGTTCTGGCGGGGTCCCCGGGCGGGTTCGTAACCTCGGTGGAATGTCCGAACGAACCCGTGACCTCCCGCGCCGCTCCTGCTTGTCGATCCCGGGGTCGAGCGAGAAGATGCTGGGCAAGGGACCCGGTCTTCCCGCCGACATGGTCTTTCTCGACATGGAGGACTCGGTCAGCCCGCTGGAGAAGGAGTCGGCTCGACCCAAGGTGGTCAGCGCGATCCGCGACCAGGACTGGGGCGACAAGATCCTCTGCGTCCGGGTCAACGCCTGGGACACTCCATGGACCGCGTACGACGTCATCGACGTGGTCGGCAACGCCGGTGATCGGCTCGAAGAGGTCATGCTGCCGAAGGTGCAGACGGCGGCCGAGGTCGTGGCCATGGACCTGCTCCTCACCCAGGTCGAGGACAAGGCCGGCCTGCCCAAAGGGCACATCGGCATCGAGGCCCAGATCGAGACGGCTCAGGGCATGATCAACGTCGAGGAGATCTGCGGCGCGTCTGAGCGACTGGAGACCATCATCCTGGGTCCGGTCGACATGTCGGCGTCGATGGAGATGCCCTCGCTCGGCGGAGGCCTCCAGATCCCCGAGTACCCCGGCGACTACTTCCACTACGTGTTCGTCAAGATCCTCATGGCTGGTCGCGCCAACGGGCTCCAGGTCATCGACGGTCCCTACGTGAAGGTGCGCGACATCGACGGGTTCCGCGACTACTGCGCGCGGGCTCAACAGCTCGGATATGACGGCAAGTGGGCCCTGCATCCCGACCAGATCGCGGTCTGCAACGAGATGTTCGGCGTCAGCCAGGAGCAGTTCGACAAGGCCCTCGACGTCCTCGACGCCTACGAGCAGGCCACCACCACCGGCGACCGCAAGGGAGCGGTGATGTTCGGCGATGAGATGATCGACGAGGCATCCCGCAAGGTGGCGATCAAGATGAAGTCGCGCGGCGAGCGGGCGGGGATGAAGCGCTCGCCCAAATAGCCGGGTGCTTGCGCTTTCTGTCCCAGGACCGGGCAGACTCGGAGGGTGACGGACGGGGATCAACAACCGCTGGCCGGTCGGCTCATCGGCATCACCGCCGAGCGCAAGGGTGACGACCAGGCCGATCTCTTCATCAAGCGGGGCGCGGACGTGATCGTGGCTCCCATGCTTCACACCGTCGACTTGGCCGACGACGAGGCGCTGCGGCTGGCGACCGTCGCATTCACGGCCGAGTCGCCGGATTGGTTCCTGGCCACCACTGGGTTCGGGGTCCGGCTCTGGCTGGAGACCGCTGAGCTGTGGGGGCTTCGGGTGGCCGTTGTCGAGGCGTTGGCCCGGGTTCCTCACGTGGTGGCTCGAGGACCGAAATCACGTTCAGCGCTCCGTCAGGTAGGTGTCGACCCCGAGTGGACAGCCCCGGGCGAGTCCATGCCCGAGGTCGTCACCCACGTGGCGAGGGAGCTGCGGGGCGGTGAGCGAGTGGCGGTCCAGCTGTTCGATCCTGACGAGCACCCGACGACGCTCGAGCTGAGGGGTCTGGTGGGTGTGGGCGGCTCGCTGTTGGAGCTCGGGGTCTACCGGTGGGAACCGCCGCTGGATCAGGCCGCGGCTCATCAGCTCGTCGAGCTGATCGCCCGGAGCCGAGTCGATGCCGTCACCTTCACCAGCCAGCCGGCGGTCCATTTCCTCTTCAAGCTGGCCGCGGCATCGGGCGGCGTGGACCGCCAGGACGAAGTTCGTACGGCACTCGACACCACGGTGCATCCTGTGTGCATCGGCCCGGTCTGTGCCGACGCCGCCGTCGCCCGCGGTGTGTCGCCCGAGCGCGTGGTGTGGCCCGACCCGTTTCGCCTCGTCCCCATGGTGAAGCTCACCACCGAGCTGCTGGCTCGCTGAGGCTTCCGATCGCCTGTCGGGCCAGCACCAGCGGCACGAGCGGTAGGGTGCGCGGTCATGGGTGAGACGATCGAGTTTCCCGTCAACGGCACGTCCGCACGCGGCTACCTGGCCCTACCACCTTCGGGATCCGGGCCAGGAGTGATGGTGGTGCAGGAGTGGTGGGGGCTCTCGCCCCAGCTCAAGGGAGTGACCGACCGGTTCGCGGCCGAGGGCTTCGTGGCCTTGGCGCCGGACCTGTACCACGGCGAGCTTGCCACCCATGACGAGATGGACAAGGCCAGCGAGCTGATGAACAAGACGGTGCCGTCGGGGCAAGCGGCCACCGACATGATGGGTGCCATCGACCACCTGCTCGGCCTGGATGCAACCACCGGCTTCGACGTCGGGGTCGTCGGGTTCTGCATGGGCGGGCTGCTGGCCATGAAGATCGCGGCTCTGGCCGGCTCCAAGGTGGGTGCCGCCGCACCGTTCTACGGTGCCCCGATCGGTGATGACACGATCGACTGGTCGAACCTGTCGGCCGTTGTTCGTGGTCATTTCGCCGAGCTGGACGACTTCTTCCCGCCCGACGCCTGCCAGGCGCTGTTCGACGAGCTGAAGGTCATGGGCCACGACGTCGAGATCACCGTTCACCCCGGCACCCATCACGCCTTCGTGAACGAGGAGAACGCGATCGGCCCCTACTACGACGAAGCGGCCGCCACCAAGGCCCTCGGGGCCACGTTCGATCTGTTCCGCTCCACCCTCGGCTGAGCCGGTCGGCCTGGGATCAGGCTGTCTCAGACTGGGCGATGAGGCGGCGGATGATGACCTTGAGGGCCAGCGTCTCGTCGGCGCCCTCGAAGATCGAGAGCACACGGGCATCGACGAACAAACGTGACACCACGTACTCCTCGGCGTAGCCCATGCCGCCGTGGATCTGGAGCGCCTCGCGGGTCACCCACTCGGCGGCTTTGCACACATAGGCCTTCACCATCGAGGCCTCGAGGGCACCTTCGCCCGCGCCCATGAGCTTGGCGCAGTGGTACATGGACTGCCGGGCCGCCTGGATGAGGAATGCCATCCGGCCGAGCTTCGCCTCGGTGAGCTGGTACTCCGATATCGCCGAGCCGAACACCACCCGGTTCTCGGCGTACTCGGCCGCCGCCTCGTAGGCGGCCTGCATCACGCCGACGGCGCGAGCGGCCGTCTGGAGCCGGCCGTTCTCGAAGCCCTCCATCTGGAAGTAGAAGCCGCGGCCCTGACCGTCGTCTCCGCCGATGAGGTGGGTGCCCGGCACCCACCACTCCTCGAACGCGACCTCATAGGAGTGCATGCCGCGGTAGCCGATGGTGTCGATGGCGCGGCCCGCCATCTTCCCGCCGCCGGGAGCGCCACCATCAGCGCCGGCGTCCTGAGTGAACTCGAAGCCGTGGCCATCGCCGCGGGGCTTGGGCACGATGAAGATGGACAGACCGCGATGACCCATGGAGCGGTCGGGGTTGGTTCGGGCCAGCACCATGAGCACGTCGGCTCGGGCGGCGAACGTGCACCAGGTCTTGACGCCGTTGATGACCCAGCCACCCTCCTTGGGCACCGCGGCGACCGTGACGCCGGCGACGTCGGAGCCATAGTCGGGTTCGGTCACCGCCACCGCGTTCAAGATCTCGCCGGCCGCGATCTTGGGGAGCCACTCCTGCTTCTGTTCCTCGGTGCCGCCTTTCACCAGCGCCCGGGTGAGGATCTCCGGGCGGGTGATCAGCGAACCACCGATGCCCAGCGAAGCCCGGCTGAGCTCCTCGGTGGCCACCACCATGCCGAGGTACTCCGAGGGTCCGCCCTCCGAGAACCCGCCGTACTCCACCGGCACGGACAGGCCGAACCCGCCGACCTCGGACAGGCCGCTGATGATCTCCTCGGGCACGTCGGCGTTGGTGCGGTGGACGTGCTCGGCCCGCGGCGCCACTTCCTTCTCGGCGAAGGAGCGGAACATGTCCTGCACCATCTCGAAGTCGTCGCCGAGGTGGCGGTCGCCCGGCCGGTTGGCCAGCGATGCCACGAACTCCGGGTCGCGGTGGACGGCGACGAAGTCGATGCAGTCGTCCAGCACTTCCCGCTCGAGACCCCAAGCCGGATGGCGCCCGATCAGCTTGGTGGCCAGATCGTGGACGGTGTCGGCGATGTAGGCGCAGGCGAGGGCGGCCTCGATGTCGCCCAGCTCACCGTAGGCGAGCATCTGGCGGGCGGTGTCGACGGCAGCAGCGGCGTGGGCGACGTCGTAGGCGACGACCTGGTGCTCGTCGAGGTCGAGGGCGGCGAGGTGGGCGACGGCGGCGTCGACGACGCCCTGAGCGGCACCGACGGCGATCTTGGCTCCCGCGAGATCAGGCGTGTCCATCGCGCAGAGGGTAGAGGTCGGCTTCCCCGTGACTCCACGTCGAGACATCGACGTCCACCGGTTGCGAAAGCCAGGTCGATAGCGTCCCGGTGGAGGAATGCAGGTCCGACGGGGATCTGCTCACAACCTGGAGGTCCCCATCCCATGAACAAGCGATTCCTCATAGCTCTGATGATGCTGCTGGCGTTGGTCGGCGCGGCCTGTGGTTCCGACGACGACGGCGGCGGAGACGATGCCACCACCACTACCGAAGGGGTGATCGACGACGAGGTCTCCTTCACCGAGGAGGAGCAGGCCGTCGTCGATGCCTTCGAGGAGTCGTTCACGGCTGAGGGGGAGGCCGCCGCTGCAACCTACGCACCTGATGGGGCCCTCGAGGCAGTGCTGGTCGCAGCCGCCGAGGCAGCCGCCGCGCAGGGCGGGCTCGAGACATCGGCTCAGGTCACCGCAGTCACGATCAACGGCGACGTCGCCGAGGTCACCTATGACCTGCTGCTTGCCGGCACCCCGGTGCTTCCCGGCATGACCGGTCACACGGTCATGGTCGACGGTGAGTGGAAGACCCACATCTCCTCGATCTGCACCCTGCTGACCGCCGCGTCGGGCGGGACGCCGCCCGACGCCTGCGCTGGAGTCGAGGCTCCCACCGCGTAGCAACCTCTCGATCCGATCATCGGCCGCGGCCCCTCCCTCGGGCCGCGGCCGAGATCTGATCCACTCGACAACAGCGCTCGACGATCTCGCCGCGAGGTCGCAGCCGGGGTAGTTGCGCGTCAGTGGACCGGTGGTTGCTCCTACGATCGCCGTCATGCCCGAACATGAGCCGACACCGGTCGAACCCACTGACCCCGATCTCGCCGACGACTTGGTCGGCACCGTACGCACCTGGGTGGAGCGTGAGGTGTTGCCGACGGCGTCGGAGCTGGAGCACGCCGACGAGCATCCCGACGAGCTGGTCGAAGGCATGAGGCACCTCGGGTTGTTCGGAGCGACGATCCCCGCCGAGCACGGCGGCCTCGGACTCGACACGCTCACCTACGCTCGCATCGTCGAGGAGCTCAGTGCAGGCTGGATGTCATTGTCGGGTGCGGTGAACACCCACCTCATCACGGCCACGCTGATCAGGCGCCACGGCACGGATGAGCAGAAGGCGCGGCTGCTGCCCAAGATGGCCACCGGCGAGCTCCGGGGCGCCTTCTCGCTGTCAGAGCCCGACGCCGGGAGCGACACGCAGAACATCCGATGCAAGGCCACGCCCGACGGCGACGAGTGGGTCATCTCCGGGACCAAGACCTGGGTCACCAACGGCGAGAAGGCCGGCGTGGTGTCACTCGCCGCTCGCACCCCAGACGGCATCTCGTGCTTCATCGTCGAGAAGGAACCCGGCGTGACGTTCGGTGGGATCTCGGTGTCGAAGCGCATCCCCAAGCTGGGTTACAAGGGCCTCGAGACGGTCGAGATGGCCTACGACGACCACCGTATGCCCGCCGCGGCGCTGCTCGGCGGCCAGTCAGGGTTGGGTCGCGGTCTACCGTGGATCCTCTCGGCGCTCGAGCTGGGTCGAGTGAACATCGCCGCCCGCGCCGTCGGCGTGGCTCGCGCCGCCTACGACGCGGCATTCGCCTACGCCCGCCAGCGCCAGACCTTCGGCAAGCCGATCGCCCAACACCAGGCCATCGCGTTCAAGCTGGCCGACATGGCCACCAAGCTGCACGCCGCTCGCCTGGTCACCCATGACGCGGCGCGCCGGTTCGACTCTGGCCAGCGGGCAGACGTCGAGGCGGGAATGGCCAAGCTGTTCGCGTCAGAGACCGCGTTCGAGCTCGCCACCGAATCGCTTCGCATCCACGGAGGCGTCGGCTACACCACCGAGCTCCCGGTCGAGCGCTACTACCGCGACGCGCCGCTGATGATCATCGGTGAGGGCACCAACGAGATCCAGCGAATGGTCATCGCCAGAGGCCTCATGCGCCGCGCCGACGCTCAGCGGTAGGACCGCCGGCGCCGGGACCCGTGCCAGCGCCCGCCGGCGCCGGCGCCCGCCGGCACGGGTCCCGGGTCGGTCCCGGCACCATTCCGACCGACCATGCCGGCCGGACGGCGAAGTCTTGGTCAATCATGCCGCTCAGGGCGGCTCGATTGACCAAGACTTCATCGCCGCATCGGAGCAGGGCGAACCTTCTGTTACAGGCCCTGTGCACAATCAACCGACATGGACTGGAATGTGGTGAACGCTGCTGCGGCCGGTCAACACGGACTCATCTCGCTTCGCCAGATCGAGGAGGCCGGAGCGTCTCGCCACCAGATCGCCCGCCTGATTGGGTCAGGGGTGATCACTCGGGTGCACCGGTCGGTGTTCGCCCTGGTTGGATCCGCGCCGACCTTCCGGCGGAGGGCCCTTGCCGCCGTACTGGCCGGCAACGTCACCGCACACATCTCCCATATGACCGCGCTGGCGCTGTGGGGCCTGCGCCGCCCGACGCCGATCATCGAGATGGTGGTCACGACCGACCGGCGGGTCCGGATCGACGGTGTCCGGTGTCACAGAACGATCTCGGGCGATGAGCGAGATCTGACCACCATCTATGGCATCCCGGTGACGTCGGCGGCACGATCGCTCATCGACTGCTCGGCACGGTTCGGTCCGAAGACCCTCGGTCTTCTCGTCGATCGAGCAGATCGAGCAGGCATCCTCACGCCCGAGGAGCTCCAGCGATGCCGGGCCCAGTTCCGAGGTGGACCGACAAGGTCGGTAGACGTTGTGGATGCTGTCGCCAGGGAGCGGGTGTGCCGCCAAGCCGGCGCAAGCGAACCCGAGGTGGGTGTCTTCCGTGCCATCGCCGAGGGCGGACTGCCGCCGCCCGAGCAGAATTGGACGGTCCTCGTCGGCGACACCGTCATGGAGTTCGACCTGGCCTATCCCGCCCAGCACATCGTCATCGACTACGACGGGTGGGACACCCATCGCACCCGCAGCGACTTCGATCGGGACCGGGCCCGTGACCGCCTGCTGGCCGTGCACGGGATCACCGCGCTGCGGGTGACGTCGGCGACCAACTGGGTCGAGTTCGTCGACCAGCTCCGGGTGTTGCTGGATCGGGCCGCGTAACGAGGATCTGGCTGCGGGAGATGCTTCATCGCCAGAGGCCTCATGCGCCGCGCCGACGCTCAGCGGTAGGACCGCCGGATCCCCAGCAGGTCACCCCGAGCCGCCTCCTCGACCAGCCCGAAGGCGTCGAGGTAGGTCTGGCGAACCTGAGAGGCGGGCACCTCGGGCAGGTTGCCCTCGCCGATGCAGTACCGGAGGAGCTGGGACAGGTCGAGACCGGGGTTGTCCGCCCCGCGGGGACCAGGCACATAGGGCGTGGCCGGGGTGAACAGGGTGTTGCAGTCGGTGAACATGGTGGCGTGGAACGACGGCACGTCGAGCAGTACCGGGTCGCGAGGTCTCCCGCTGAGGTCCAGGGTCTGGGCGAAGGCCCCGACCAGTGTCGGGCCGCCGGGGTCTTGGGGGTCCGGACCCCACGACGAGTGGCGCCGGTACCGAGCCCGCATGGTGAGCGAGTGGACCTCACCGGTGGCCGGGTGGGTGACGTCGTCGGGAAGGTCGAGGCAGTCGGCGACGAAGGCGATGATCGACGCGTGGTCCATCGGGGTGTGGTCGACGTTGCCTCCGCCGGTGCCGCGCACCCACGGCCCCATGACCATGGTCGGGAGTCGGCCGCCGGTGAGTGAGAAGTCGGCGTAGAGCGATTCCTGACCGTCCGGGGCGTGGTGGTACGGGGAGCTGCCCTCGTCGAGCATGCCCGTGTAGTCGCTGCTCGGCCGGTCCGGCGGCAGATCATGCTCTGGGTTCCAGCTGGCGCGGGCGGCGGCGCCATCGGTCTCGTTCCAGGTCCACGACCCCCGTTCATCGGGAACGAACAGGTGGCCGCCGCTGTCGTAGTAGCCACCGTCCTCGTCGTAGGTGACGATGAGCACCGTCTTGTCCCAGGCCGGAGAGGCGGCGAGGGCGTAGTACACCGACGCGATGAACAGCTGACCGAGCTGCACGTTCTGGGGTGAGTGGTCGGAGGCGGTGAAGTAGCCGGGGTCGATGGTGGTCATCGACGCCAGGGTTCCGGCCGCGGCGTCGGCCAGGAACTGGGAGAAGGGAGCGAAGCGCTCGGGGTGGGCGAGGCGGGGCCGGCTGTAGAGCATCGTGAAGGGGGCTTCGACGAAGTAGACGCGCCAGTCGATCGGGCGGTTCTGGTCGAGGGCGGTGGCATCGATGTGGTCGTAGACGGTGGGCCAGTCGAAGCCCACCAGCGGGTTGCCGAGGGGTGATGGTCCCGTGCTCCCGCGTGGCTCGCTGTCGAGATGGTTGTCCCAGATGCCGTGGCTGCTGCCGGTGTGGAGGTAGTGACGGTTCGGCAGTGTGGGGCCGGAGATGGGGGAGCGGTAGGCGTCGCAGATCGTGTACTCGTCGGCGACGGCGTAGGAGAACGGCAGCTCGCGCCGGGTGAAGTAGCCCATGACCTCATGGGCGTCGGGCTCGCGATCGCTGGCGCTCTGGTAGTCGTGATGGTGCTCGACGGCGTGGAGGTAGCCGTCCTCGGCTCCCCCCGCGTACTGGAGCCGGACCGATTCCCACTCGTGAGGCGGGTCGAGCCGCGTGCATGTGGACGACGTCAGACCAAACACGTCGACACCGTCGTCGGGTCCGCCCGCCGTATCCTTCCAGGGGTTGAAGTGCCCGGTCTCCGGCCCGTCGTGGCCGGCGACGTCGGTGCGGCCACTGCCCTCGGCGAAGCGAAGCGACGCGAAGAAGTGGTCGAAGGAGCGGTTCTCCATGGTGAGCACCACGACGTGCTCGATCGGATGGTCACCGCCGGGCGAACCGAGCGGCCTTGCCTTCGGAAGGGTCATCCGGTCGTTGGCTCTGGCGAGGGTCCGGGCCAGATCGGGGCCCAGTGCCGCGGCACCGCCGACGGCGGCGGCGCCGGCCACGAAGCGGCGACGGGAGATGCGAGACATGAGGGATCCATTCGCCGCCGGAGTGTCACACCCCTCCCACCCGCCGGCGGGCTTCACGGTTGAGCTCGCCCGGTGCGCGGCGTCGATCTACCCTCCGACCATGACGACGCACGACCGCCCGTTCGGCCGGTACTTCGAGGACTTCGAGATCGGTGACATCTACCGGCACTGGCCGGGCAAGACGATCACCGAGTACGACGACCATCTCTTCTGCATGATCACGATGAACCACCACCCGCTCCACACCAACGCATGGTTCGCCGAGAACGAGACCGTGCACAAGAAGAACGTCGTGGTCGGCAACCTCGTCTACTCACTGGTGCTCGGCATGAGCGTGCCCGATGTGTCGGGTGCCGCCGTGGCCAATCTCGAAGTCGAGAGCCTCAAGCACGCCAAGCCCACGTTCCACGGCGACACCATCTATGCCGAGACCCGGGTGCTCGACAAGCGGCTCACCTCGAAGGCCGACCGTGGCATCGTGACCGTCGAGACCAAGGGCATCAACCAGCGCGGCGAGGAGGTCTGCTACTTCCGGCGCAAGGTGATGGTGTGGACCCGCGATGCCGGCCCCGAGCGCAGGCGCCCCTACGGTGACGAGATCTGGGAGGACTGACGGTCAACGAGGCGGCGGCATCGGGCTTTGCCAAGGGTGCCGCCGAGTACCGACGCTCCCGTCCCGGCTACCCACCGGAGCTCGCCGACCTGCTCGTCCGAGAGCTGGGCCTCGGGCCGGACCGGCGCGTGGTGGACCTGGCCGCCGGTACCGGCAAGTCCACCGCGCTTGTGGTCGGGACCGGGGCCGACGTGGTGGCCGTCGAGCCGGTCGCCGAGATGCGGGCCCACTTCGAGTTGCCCGGCGTCGAACCCATCGCCGGTACGGCCGAAGCGATCCCGCTCCGTGACGCGTCGGTCGATGTCGTCTGCGTGTTCCAGGCCTTTCACTGGTTCGACGAAGTACCGGCCCTGGCCGACATCGCCCGGGTGCTGAGGCCGGGGGGTGGTCTCGCCATCGTGTGGAACGTTCGCGATCGTCGGGTGGCCTGGGTGCGCCAGATGGCCGAGCTGATGGAGTCGGTCGTCGGGCCGCTTCCCTACGAACGCCACCACAACGCCATGCCGGGGGACGAGGGCGGCCAGGACGCGCACTGGGCGGCGGTGGTGGCTGCCAGCGGTCGCTTCAGCCCCCTCCGGGTCGAACGCTTCGACGAGATCCAGCCGGCCACCGTCGACCTCGTCATCGGACGCGCCGCCTCGACGTCATATGTGGCGAAGCTCCCTGACCCCGACCGCGCTTACCTGCTCGACGGCATCCGTCACCTGCTCATCGACCATCCCGATCTGGTGGGCCGGAAGCACTTCGACTTTCCCCACCGCACCTCGGTCTACTGGTGTCGCCGATGCCGCTGAGCCCCACCGACGGTCCCGACGACCGCTCGCTTCGGTCGGCGCTGGCGATGGCTGCCCGGTGGGTACCGCGGCGCCGGCAGGAGTTCGCGGCGCCGCCCCCGAAAAGAGCGGCATGGATCGACGTTCCTTTCTGAAGTCGGCGGCGGTGACCGGCGGCGCCCTGGCCCTCGGCGACTCGTTCTGGCGCCGGCTCTACGCCTCCCCCGCTCACAGCGGTGAAAGCCCCTACGGTCCACTGTCGACCACGCCGGACCTCAACGGCCTGCTGCTTCCGGAAGGAGCCACCGCTCGGGTCATCGCCCGGTCCGGTCTCCCCCTCGGCACCACCGGCCACATCTGGCCCGCCTTCCCCGACGGGGCCTACTGCTTCCCCAAGGGCGACGCCGGAGGCAGCGACGGCTGGATCCTGGTCGTGAACAGCGAGAACCCGCCTGCCGCCGACTTCAACGACCTGGAGGAGGTGCAGGATCTATTCGGCGGGGCCAGCGCCGTGCACTTCGACGCTGAGGGCAACATCGAGAGCGCAGGCTGGATCCTCCAGGGCACGCGGACGAACTGCGCCGGGGGGCCAACTCCGTGGGGTACCTGGCTGTCGTGCGAGGAGTACGACTGGAGCTCCACACCGTTCCCCTTCGGCAGCGAGGCATCTGAGAAGGCCGGCCGGGTCTGGGAGTGCGATCCCACCGGCGCCACGCCGTCCACGGTGTGGCCGCTACTCGGATCGTTCAAGCACGAGGGGGCGGCGATCGATCCGGCGACGGGCATCGTCTACCTCACCGAGGACCAGGGCGACGGGCTGCTCTACCGGTTCATGCCGGAGAGCTACTCGGCGACCGACGCCCGCATCGACTTCGGTCTGGGAACGCTGCAGGCCGCTCAGCGTCACTCGCCGGATGCGGAGGTCTCCGACGTGACGTGGCACGACGTCGGCGACCCCGAGGCGCTGGACACGCCGACGCGTCACCAAGTGCCGGACGCGACCGTCTTCGACGGCGGCGAGGGCTGCTGGTTCGACTCCGGCAAGGTGTACATCACCACCAAGAACGACAACCGGGTGTGGTGCCTCGACACCACCACCGAGTCGGACACCATCAAGGTCCTCTACGACGATGACGATCAGGATGGCGATCCCGTGCTCACCGGAGTGGACAACCTGATCGTGTCCCCCGGCACAGGCAACATCTACGTGGCCGAGGACGGCGGCAACATGGAGGCCGTCGTCATCACGCCGACCAACGAGGTGGCCCCAGTGGTGCGGGCTACGGGACCACAGCACGGTGTGGCTTCGTCCTCACCGATCCCCACCGCATCGGAGGTCACCGGCCTGGCCATCAGCCCCGACGGGCGTCGGCTCTACTTCAGCAGTCAGCGGGGTTTCGCCCTCGGCATCACCTACGAGGTCACGCTCCCCACCAAGGGTGAGTTCGCCACGACGTTCTGACGATCGGCTCCGTCGGCCCGAGGACTGAGCAGTCGTTCCTGGACCGCCGAGGACTGAGCAGTCGGGTTCCGATAGATGAGTCCTCGGGTGATCGGAAACGACCGATGAGTCCTCGACTTGGGCTGCTGGCTTCGGGGGCAGTGGCGGCTAGGTCGTCAGTGCGGCCACCACGGCGGCAACGGCGGATTCGGCCAGGGCGGCCATCTCGGCGTCGGTCCGGTCCTGGATGGGGTGGGCGACGTAGACCGAGGCGGCATCGAAACCCAGCGAGGCGCACTGGGCGTCGGCCGCGTCGACGAACTCGGTGGATGCCACGAACACCCCGGGCAGTCCGCGACCTTCCAGATCAGCGATGTCGTGCACACTGCACGACGTGCACGAGCCTCAGTCGGCCAAGGCCTCGATCACTGCGTCGCACCGCGTGGCGATCTCGTGGCGCAGGTCGATCGGCGCAGGCTTGGTGAACGTGGGCTTGCGGTAGCGCTCGACGGTGGCGCCCCGTGCTGTCAGCTCGGATTCGATCCGATCCAAGAACACGTCGCCGCGAGCCTTGGCGATGTCGAGCAGACCGATGACGGCGCCGTCGATGGCGGCCAGGCGGGGCGCCCGAGGCCGCGAGGCGGGCGACAGCTCACTGGTGGGATCGAGATACGTCCGGCTCATGTCGACTCCTCCGGCTCAGCGAACAGACCCATCATGGCCTCCGGCCCGTTGATCCACCCAACTGATCCACCCAACGCATCGAGGTGTGTACCCACCCGGAGGGTGCCATCGACCCGCTCGTACTCATGTGCCGATGATACGGGTGACAGGGGTGCTGCCGAGGTCGCCCGAGGCCCAGCCGCCGATGACGGCGCTGAACAGGCCGGCGGTCCCACCGGCGTGGACGATCAACAGCCCGCCGGGGCGGAACTTGGGGATGTCGGCGGCGGCGAAGCCCTCGGGCAACCCCTCGGCGATGCCACCGGCACCCGCGATCAGCTCCGATCCGGGGACCGTCAACAGCTCGGTGAGCTCGGTGAGCAACCGGTCCCTGGACCAGCCGGCTTCGCGAAAAACGCGGGCGTGCTCGGGTGAGACCACCAGCATGGCATCGAACCCGATGGCCATCTTTGGGGACGCCACCACCCGCAGGCTCGCCGCGAGCGACTTGGCCAGCGACTCGGGTTGGCGCGACAGCTGGTCGAACACGCCCTGCACCCCGCCGGCCGCGAACAGCGTGACGGTCGACTCTGCGGCCGAGAACCCGGCCGACACGTGAAACGGCTCCCACGGTGAGTCGTGCTCGCGCTCAGCGAAGCAGAAGGTGTACTTGCCTGGTTGGCCGAGGGTGGCTTGGTCGATCTCGCCCGGACGGCCGCCACCGACGTTGCGCACCACCAGCTGGACCGCCCGGCCGATGGTGGCGTTGGCCCGGTTGCCCTGCCCCAGCGCGTTGCCGCCGGAGTTCATGCCGATGCGGTTGGCGACGGGCCCGTTGACCAGGACCAACGGGCCGGAGAACCACGTCGTGGCCAGCAGACCGTGCATGTTGAACTCGTCGGTGCACGCCGCTTCGACGGCAGCCAGGATCACCGGGAAGTACTCGGGCGCACATCCGGCCATGACCGCGTTGATGGCCACCTTCTCGACTGTGCACTCGACGAGGTCGGGTGGTACGACGGTGACCACCTCATCGGGTGTCCGCGTGGTCGCCGCCAACATGGCCAGCACCCGCTCCGGTGTGGGCGGCACCACCGGCAACCCATCAGTCCAGCCGCGGGAGAAGAAGAACTCGGCTTCGTCCTCGGCGTCGGCGGCCTCGACGCGTCGAGCGGACAACCTGTCCGCCCCGTAGCGGGCTCGGAGCGCGTCCGTGCGGTCAGGGTCGACCGACAGCGAACCGCAGCCTGGCCGCCAGTCCGGAAGGCCCGAGCCCAGATCGGTGAGCTCCAAGAAGGACGTCCACTGGTCACGGGACCAGCCCACGATGCGGGACTGCTCGATGCCGTCGGCGACCTTGATGAGGGTGGGCACCGTCTCGATGTCGTGGTACCAGCTGACCGCCAGCTGTCGGTCATCGATCACTCCGGTCACGCCCTCGGGGAATGAGGGGTCGTCTTGGCTGTAGACGGTGAGCGGGGCATCGGAGCGCACCGCGGCATCGAGGAGTACGGGGGCCACGAGCTCGCAGGTGGGACAGGAGCGCTTCACCACGGCGACGATGCCGTCGGGAAGCGGCGGCCGAGACATCGAGGTCATCTCATGGCCGGGTGAGGAAGTCGACGACCAGCTTGTGGGTGAGCGACGGCTGGTCAAGGTGGACGAAGTGCCCGGCGTCCCGGATCTCCACCACCTCCGAACCCTCGCCCAACAACGCTGGGACCTGGGTCAGGTCGGCCCGGTAGGCACCGTCGGAATCACCATGGAGGTACAGCGTCGGCTGGGTCAGCGGCATGAACCCCGCTCCCTCGAGATCGGACAGCTCGAGATCCAACAGGTCGGGCTGGAGCATTGCCCGGTAGTACGTCATCGCCGCCAACAGGCAACCCTCGGGTCGAAGCGCGACCTTGACGTGCTCCGGTGCGCCGGCGTCCCAGCCCGGTCCCCAGTCGCGCCACAGGCCGTCGATGAAGGCCATGTCGTTGCCGGCGACCAGTCCCTCACCGAGCGGCAGCTGGAAGAGGAAGAAGTAGAAGCTGCGCTTGAGCTGGTCGTAGTCGGCCAGCGCCGCGCCCGCGACCGCGAGTGGGGGGACGGCCATGGTCACCACCCGCCGCCAGAGCGCGGGCGAGTGGGCGGCGGCGCCGTAGGTGGCGATGGCACCCCAGTCGTGGCCGATGACGACAGCCCGGTGATCGCCTCCCAGCTCCGAGTGAAGGGCGATGGCGTCGGCGGCCAGCACTCCCCGCTGGTAGCGCCCGTCAGGCGCCGGACCGGTGGGGTGATAACCCCGCATGAACGGAGCGACCGCCCTGAACCCAGCCTCGCCCAGCACGGGGAGCAGGCCGTCCCAGGTGTGGGCGCTGTCGGGGAACCCGTGCAGGCAGAGGGCGAGAGGCCCGTCGTCGGGCCCGGCCTCGAGTACCGCGAAGTCGACCCCGTTGGCTTCGACGCGTCGCTCGGAGATCTCCATGGGCGAGGACCGTAGCGTCCCCACCACCGCCGTCGCGAGAGCCCCCGGCTCACCGCAGGGTCGGCCTGATGATGGGTGACCTCCGTCACACGCTCTGTCTGGTTCGTGCCGCCTTGAGTACGCTCGGTGAACACTCGGTGTCGTCAGTGGGGGAGACACCGCTGCGCAGGAGGGGGAAGAACGCTGCTTGAGGTCACGTTCCACGGAGTGCGCGGTTCGACGCCATGTGGCTGCGACGCCAACCGGCGCTACGGGGGGAACACCTCGTGCGTGTCGCTGTCGTCGCCGGGGTTCGATCCCATTCTGTTCGACCTCGGCACCGGGCTGCGCTTCTTCGGCGAGACCCAGCCCCTGGACGGATCGTTCCGTGGGCACGTGCTGTTGAGCCATCTGCACTGGGACCACATCCAGGGACTCCCGTTCTTCGTTCCGATCGACCGGCCCGGCGCCCGCCTCGACATCTACGGCCCCGCCCAGGAGCACGGTCGCATCGCCGATGCCATCGAGGAGTTCATGCAGCCGCCCTACTTCCCGATCCGCTGGACCGATCTGCGCGGCGACATCACCTTCCACGACATCGCCAACTGCGACATCGAGATCGATGGTGCAGTGGTCAGGGTCCGCGACTGCCCTCACATCGGTCCCACCAATGGCTACCGGGTCGAGCGAGACGGCGTGAGCGTCGCCTACCTCAGCGACCATCAGGCCCCGTTTGCCCTCGACACCGTGGCCGAGTCAGTCCTCGAGACGTGCAGCGGCGTCGATCTCCTCATTCACGACGCCCAGTACGTCGACGAGGAGTGGGACCTGAAGGCGCACTGGGGCCACTGCACCGTCGGATACGCGCTGAGGGTCGCCCACGAGAGCGAGGTGAAGCGCCTGGCCCTGTTCCACCACGATCCCGCCCACGGCGATGAGTGGGTCGACCGGATCGTTGCCGACGCCCGTCGCAAGGGTGAACGCTGGGGAATCGAGGTGTTCGCGGCCAAGGAAGGTCAGAAGGTGGTGCTCGATGCCTCCGATCACGGCATCGCGTTGCCCGCCAGCGGGGCGGAACAGGTCGGTTCCCGTAGCGGGAGGGCCCCGGAGTAGGTTGCCCGTCTCGTGAGCACCGGCAAGATCGACGGAACGCACTACCGCAACGTGATGGGCACCTACCCCACTGGCGTCACGGTGGTTTCAGCCGCATCGGATGACGGTCCGGTCGGGCTGGCCATCGGCAGCTTCACCTCGGTGTCGCTCGATCCGCCGCTGGTGGTGTTCTGCCCGGGGAGCCAGTCGTCGTCCTGGCCGAAGATCCGGGAGTCAGGACGGTTCTGCGTCAGCGTGCTGGCCGACGATCAGGGCGAGGTGTCCAACATCTTCGCCAGCAAGGTCGAGGACAAGTTCGGTGCCGTGAGCTGGGCGCCGTCGTCCAACGGCGCACCTCGCATCGATGGATGCATCAGCTATCTCGACTGCGACATCCATGACATCCGCCCGGGCGGTGACCACGACATCGTGGTCGGCCTCGTCACCGAGATGGAGGTGCTGCGTCCCGACCACGGCCCGCTGGTGTTCCTTCGCGGCGGCTACGGCCGGTTCGAGGGCTGATCCCGGTGGCTGACATCGTCCCCGCTCCCGAGATCGATGGCGTCCTCATCGTCGAGCCGTCCATCCACGGCGACGAGCGTGGGCAGTTCATCGAGACCTACCGGCGCGAGTGGTTCCCCGAGGGCCGCGAGATGATCCAGGCCAACCGCGGCGACCGCAAGGCCGGGTGCATCGTGGGGCTGCACTACCACATGCACCAGGCCGACTACTGGTATGTCCCCATCGGTCGGGCTCGTGTGGTCCTTCACGACCTTCGTGAAGGCTCACCCACAGATGGCAACACGCTGGCCCTCGACATCGGCGAGCATGACCACCGCGGTGTGTACATCCCGCCGGGTCTGGCCCATGGCTTCGCCTCACTCACGGACATGACCATCACCTATCTGGTCGACGGCTACTACAACCCCGCCGACGAGCTGGGCGTGGCGTGGGACGATCCCCAGATCGGAGCCGAATGGGGGATCCGAGATCCGATCCTGTCCGAGCGCGATCAGGCCAATCCCCGCCGCGACGAGCTCTCATCGGGCCGACGGCCGTACTGGCCGATGCGCACCTGATCGGTCAGGCAGCGGTGGCGCTGATGTGACGACGCACGGCGGCCACACCAACCAGACGCTCCCGCACCACACCAGCGGCGTCGGCGAGCAGCACCGTTGGGGCCGACCGGACGGAGAAGGCGTGGGCGAGGTCTGTTCGCTCCGTGGCGTCGATGCGAACGACGGGGGTGGTGGGGTCAGCCTGGCCGAGGATCTCGGCCACCTGTCCGCACGACGCGCAGTACGGCGTGGTGAACATCACCCAGGTGGAACCACCGGCGAGGAGGCTCGCCGGCAGCTGAGGATGATCGGGTCGCTCGGCCACGATGGCGGCGGAGCGCTGGCGCCACACGCGGGTGGCGAGCGCCAACCCGAACAGCAGCACCAGAACCATCAGGACCCGGGGGTGAAAGAGGATGGCAAGCAGCATCAGGCCACCATCTGCACGCCACGGCGGCGAGCGAACATGAGGTAGATCTCGCAGCCGACGCAGATGCCGGTGGTGGCGGCCAAGCCGGCGAGGGCGGCGACGATGAGCGACAGGGTCCAACCGAGGGCGGCGGCATCTGCCAGGAACGCGAGCGTGGCCGCGCCGAGGAAGATGACCCCGACGGTGGCGGCAAACCGCGGCGGCCGTGGATCCTCCAGCTCGTCGGGAGGCCCGAGGCGGGGCCGTATCACCTTGGCGAAGAGCCGCAGGAACGGGCCGTATTGGGGGCCGAAGGCGGCACCGAGGAACAACGCGATGGCGAAGACCGGCGCCACGACCCACGCTCCGTCGCCGAATCCGTCGGCGATGAACCCGATGAGGAGGGCCGCGGTGAGGACAGCCTGGTTGAACCGTGGACCGCGAGGGTCGATGGGTTTGGGGCCGGTTCGGGTGGATGTTTCGGATTGGGTGGTGCTCATCACGTCCATCACCTTGGGGCCAACGTGGTTGTTCCGGTCAGTATTCCAGACTACTCCGATCAAGTATTCAGTAATTCGACGTCGGGCGCCAGCCCTCCTGCTCGTGAGCCACGACCGCCGGCCAGGGGATGACGACGGTGAGCGAGTGCCCACGGAGAGTCAGATGCCGTTAGGATTGAGGTCCGTCGCGGCGAACGTTCTGAACGCCACTGTCGCAACCATCGGAGTCCTCATGTCGGTCACGCAGCTCGGCCAGAACGACGTCTTTGCCGATGCCGCCGACGTCGGACGGGCCCGCGAGTCATCGCGCTTGGCCCGCATCAGGCGCATCGCCGCCATCCTGCTGTTGCCCGCGGGCTGGCTGTGGTACCGGATTCTGAGCGACAACCCAGTCGAACCCGGGCTGCCAGGGGTGGCGGTCGACCCCATATTCCTGCCCGCCATCGTCCTCATCAGCCTCTTTGCAGTTGTGCTGCTGGTGCCGCTGCTGGGCGCTGGTCGCTCGCCGCACGTGCAGTACCGGGCCTCGGAGATCTCGGTCGGCCTCGACGACGTCCGCGGCGCGGGCATCGTGCGAGAAGAGATCGTGAAGACGCTCAACCTGTTCCTCGGTCACAAGACGTTCCGCGAGCACATGGGCGGGACACCCAGACAGGCGATCCTGTTCGAAGGACCTCCCGGCACCGGCAAGACCTACATGGCCAAGGCGATGGCACACGAGGCCGGAGTTCCGTTCCTCTTCGTATCGTCGTCGGCATTCCAGTCGATGTACTACGGCCAGACCAACCGCAAGATCCGCGCCTTCTTCCGGTCTCTGCGCAAGGCGGCGAGAGCCGAGGGCGGGGCGATCGGTTTCATCGAGGAGATCGATGCCATCGGCGCCTCCCGCAGCGGGATGGGGTCTTCCACCGGCCGCGAGGGCATCTCGGGAGTCGTCAACGAGCTGCTCATCCAGCTCCAGTCCTTCGACGAGCCGACGCGCTCCACCCGCTTCCGGAACTGGTGGATCGATCGGGCCAACACATTGCTCCCTGCTCACCGTCACCGCGCCAAGACCACAAGCGAACCGGCCAACGTCCTCCTAGTCGGTGCCACCAACCGCGCTAGCGATCTCGATCCGGCCCTGCTGCGCCCGGGACGGTTCGATCGAAGCATCCACTTCGGGTTGCCCAGCCGCTCCGGTCGGCGCGAGATCATCGACTACTACCTGGATCGCAAGGCTCACGACCTCGAGCTTGACGGCGATGAGCGGCGTGACCAGTTGGCAGGCATGACTGCGGGGTACAGCCCGGTGATGCTCGAGCACCTCCTTGACGAGGCGCTGGTGTGGGCCATTCGGCGGGGTGGCGACCGGCTCAGCTGGGCAGACGTCAACCAGGCGAAGCTCACCGAGGAGGCCGGCCTGCGCGAACCCGTGACGTACACAGATGACGAGCGCCGCCGGATCGCCACCCACGAATCTGGCCATGCCACCGTCGCCTACCTCGTGGGCAAGGACCGCAAGCTCGAGATCCTCTCCATCGTCAAGCGCAAGGACGCCCTGGGGATGCTGGGACACACCGCCACGGAGGAGCGGTTCACCACCAACAAGAGCGAGCTCACCGCCCTCATCCAGATCGCCATGGGCGGCATGGTGGCTGAAGAGCTGTACTTCGGTGAGGCCGGCACCGGACCAGCCGGCGACCTGCTTGCCGCCACCCAGGCGGCGGCGGCGATGGTCGGGGCCTACGGCATGGGTGGCTCGCTCATCTCGTGGGACGCAGCCCAGGTCGGCCACAGCGACCTGGTGGCCAAAGTCTTGGCCGACGATGTGGCCCGGGAGCGCGTCGAAGCCATCCTCGACGGCGCCAAGTCCGAGGCGAGAAAGATGCTCGAGGGCAACGGCTCCATCATCGAGGCCCTACGCGATGCCTTGCTCGACCGCGACGAGATCATCGGTGACGAGATCATCGACGTGATCGAGCGGGCCATCAGCGATGGGATCGACCTGCGCGAGGAGTCGCTCCCGCTGAACCGCACCGAGAGCTGACCGCCGAGCGACGATTCATCCCGTGGCTGCCAGTGGAGGACCGGATTCGGCCCGAGTCCCGCCGTCCTGGTCGCCGGGTAGTCCGGGGACGGGCGAGGGTTCGGACTAGATCCCGGCGAGGCGTTCGGCGGCGTCTTCGACAGCCCCGGCGGTGTGGTGCTCAGGGAACAGATACACGATTCCCAGGTCACACCCGGCTTCGGCAAACCCGGCTGCTCGCTCGGGGAGCGACTCGGGTGGATTGTTGTCGTCGACGAAGAGGTGGACACTGCTGCGAACCTCGGCGGGGTCCCTTCCCTCGTCGGCGCAGTGCTGGGCGAGCACCTGTCGCTTGCGGGCGAAGTCGGCCGCGGTGCCTCCGGGGAAGTTCCAGTGGTCGGCGTAGCGGGCGACGGAGCGAAGGACCCGCTTCTCGCCCGCGCCGCCGATGCAGATCGGTGGGTGCGGTTGCTGGACCGGCTTGGGCTCGCAAACCGCGTCGGTAAGCGTGTACCAGTCGCCGGCGAAGCTGAAGACGTCGTTGTGGAGGAGTCCACGGATGACCTGGCACGCCTCGTCGAAGCGATCGAGCCGTTCGGTGACCGTTCCCAGTCGTATGCCGTAGGCCTCGCACTCCCGCTCCATCCAGCCCGAGCCCAGGCCCAGCTCGAGCCGTCCCCCCGAGATGATGTCGACGGTGGCTGCCATGTTGGCCAGCACGGCCGGGTGGCGGTACAGCACACCGGTGACGAGGCAGCCGAGCCGGATCCGGGTGGTGGCCTGGGCCAGCGCCGCCAGCATCGTCCACCCCTCGAGGCAGGGTTCAGACCTCTCGCCGTAGATGGGTTCGAAGTGGTCGTAGTTCCAGGCCGATTCGTAGAGATCGATGTCGTCGGCGGCGCGCCACATCTCGAGGGTGGCGTTCCAGGTCGTGCGTTCGGGTGTGGTCTTGAGTGCGTACTTCACACCACGTTTCTACTGGGTAGCCGCCGACCCAGGATGCATCGAGGACTCCGATGTCGCCTCGTCGAGGCCATCGCCGCCTTCGGTTGAACGGTTCCGGACCTTGTGGCGGCGGGCGCCGGTGGCCTAGGAGAGAGACATGCCCGTCTACGCCCTCGGAGACCACGAGCCCCGCATCCATGTCGATGCGTACATCCACCCCGATGCCACCGTGATCGGCAACGTCGAGATCGGTGCCGAGTCTTCGGTGTGGCCCCAGGCCGTGTTGCGCGGCGACTACGGCCGCATCTCCATCGGTGCGCGGACCTCGATCCAGGACGGAACCGTCATACATGCCACCCAGGAGCTGCCGACCATCATCGGCGACGAGGTGACGGTCGGCCACCTGGCCCACCTCGAGTGCTGCGTCGTCGAGGACCGATCGCTGGTGGGTTCGATGTCGGTCGTGCTGCATCGAGCGGTGGTCCGCACTGGCGCTCTCGTCGGTGCCAACGCCGTGGTTCCCAACGACATGGAGGTGCCGTCGAGGTCGATGGCCTTGGGTGTTCCCGCCGAGATCCGGCCCGATTCCGTTCCCGCCGACGCGTTCGAATGGAACGTCATCACCTATGTCGCCAATGCCAAGCGCTACCAGGGCGAGCTGCGCCGGCTCGACTGACCTCGCCGGTTCCTTGCCCAGCCGCTCGCCTGCGGCGGCTGGGCAAACCAAGGGACTCAGGCGACCGCCACCGTCTCCTCGCTGGGCTCCATCAGCGTGAGCTCGGCGCTGGCGGCCTTCCTGCGTGACCAGACGGCGACGTCGGGGTCGTCGGTGAGATAGATGAGCTGCACCTTCTCGGAGAGTCGTTGGCAGAGCTCGAGCATCTCGAACTTGGACTCTCGGCCCAACAGTCGGAGGCTGTCATCGAGCACGATCGGCAAGGCGACTCCGCTGAACGCGGTTCGGACGCGGGCCATGCGGGCCATGAGCATCTCCTGCACCCTGACGGTCGGGCTCATCTCGATCAAGCCCTTCTCCCGTAGCTGGCCCTCGAGCACGTCGACGCGACGGACGAGCGCCCGATGGCGATCACGAAGGCGCGCAAGGTCGGGAACCATCTGGCGGGCGGCCTCGTAGGCGTCAGCAAGCTCGTGGCGCTTGTTCTGGAGGACATCGAGGTCCGGTTCGGAAGCCTCGGCCAGCGTGACGTTGTTCCACTCGGGCCGGCGCAGCTCCGCCGCGGCCCGCTCCAAGCGAGCGAGGTCCACCTCGACCTCGGTCAGCGGCCGGGCGTTTGCTCGGGCTTCCTCGCGCTCGGCGGCGCGCTGCACGGCCCACTGGTAGGCGCCGAGGCGAGCCGGAAGATCACCGTCGGCGAACCCCACGTCGAGGAGCGCCTGGTCGAGCGCATCAGCCGCAGTGGCCTCGTCGTCGCGGGCTTGTTCGAGCTCCCGCTGGAGACGAGCGGTACGGCCCAGCTCGACCTGGTGGTTGATCATCTCCACCACCAGGTCGGTGTCATCGATGCCAAAGGTCCGGCAGGCCTCCAGCATCTCGGCCCGGGCCCGAGCGAGGGCCGGTCGGGCGCCCTCGTCCAGCTTCCGGCGAAGCCGGTCGATCTCATCGCTGACGCCGCCAATCGCCTCCATCTCCTTGGCGTAGGCGTTGGTCTCGTCCTCGAGCTCGGTCGCTCGTTGTGGGTCGATGTCCCCCGCGAGCTCGCGCCAACGGATCTCGGCCAGACGGCGTTGGAGACCGGCCTCTTCCAGGTGCTCACGGTGCCGGCCGTCGATGGACTGCTCGAGACGGCGAATGTGGATGGAGAGATAGCTCGGGACGCCGAGCGTGTCGCACAGCTCTGCCTCGCGTCGCTCGTACTCGTCGACCCTCCGCCCGGACCGCAGCTTGACCTTGGCGTTGTCGGCGTCCTCACGCGCCGCCTCGAGCTCGGCGTGGTTCTGCTCGATCTTGGTGACGACCTCTTCCATGTCATCGGGCGCAACGTCGGGATCGACGCCCAGGCACCGGGCTCGGTAATAACGATCCTTGGCTACGAGCTCATCGCGAGCGGTCCACAGCGCCGACAGCTCGACGCGCGCCAACTCGGCCACCACAGGGTCGGACGGTTCAGGCAGGTTGGAGGCGACGAGTCGACTGAGCCGGTCAGCGAGCTGGTCGTGGGCGGTCTCGGCCTCCTTGAGACGGTCGGAGAGTCGCTCGAGATCCTCGGGAGCGGTGTCGGGGAAGGTGACGGCCTCGTCGAGAGCTTGCTCGGGGATCGGCTCGCGGCTTCCGAACGCCCCGTCGGCTGCGATCAGGGCGCGGACCGCTTCCTGCCACGTATCGGCCAACGCGTCGACCCGCTGGCGATCGCGGACCAGCAGCTGATCGCTCGACTGGCTCTGCGATCCACCCCGCAACACTGCGGCCTCCGAGCGGACCCGTTCGAGCGCGGCGAGCACACGGGCGTACTCGCGGCGGGCACGACCCTCATCGGCGCGTCGAATCCTCTCGTCGAGCTCGGCGAGCTGGTCACGCAGCGCTTCCGAGGTCTGCTCGGTGGCGAGTCCGGCCTGCAGCTCATCGGTGATCAGTCGGAGGGTGACTTCCGCTTCGGCCAACTCGGGGTTCTGGGCCAGGTCCTGAGCACCCGGTCGTAGCCCAAGGTCGGCGCCGTCGACCCGCATCTCGGAGCGCATGCGGTCGACGGTGACGGAGAGCTGATCGAACAAGCCGGGCCGGATGGTGCCATCGGCGGCGAGGACCGTGGACGTACCCTGCTCGTCGGTTTCGACGGTCACGGTCATGCCCATGTCGTCGACCCACTCGAAGCGGGTGCCGGGCACGCCACCGGAAAGGGCCCCAAGGACAGTGGAGAGCAGTTCGACGCGCTCGGGCTCGCCGATGCCGGCGACGACCGTCATGTGGTCGTGAAACCGCATTCGGAACTCGTCACCTGGGATGCGCAGGGAGAACTCGTGAAATCGCAAGGTCGTGCCGGTCTCGTCTGGTCGGGCGGGGCCTGGTTCGTTGATCGGCAGCGATCCCACGATTCTGAAGCCTTCTGATGGTCGCATTGGGGGGGTCTGAGAGGGTTTCGGGCGTTGGGTCCCCCGCCTTGAGGCGAGGCCGCCGCGAATACCCCTATGCCAAGCGGGAGGCAGATTGCTACCATGGCCATAGGAGAAATTCGTGAGCCGCCGCGACATCCGGCGGAGGCTTGTTCGCCATCCCACGCGGGGAGCCCCGATGACCAGCACCCAACTCGATCTCGGTCGCTACAAGCTTGGTTGGAGCGACGCCGAGGACTACGTCTTCAAGCCCAAGAAGGGCATCAACGAGGACATCGTGCGGGAGATCTCGTGGTGGAAGGGCGAACCCCGCTGGCTAACGGACTTCCGGCTGCGGTCACTGCGCATCTTCGAGAAGAAGCCGATGGTGCCGTGGTTCGCCGACAACATGCCCGACATCGACTTCAACGACATCTTCTATTACATCAAGCCCACCAACGCTCAGGTCGACGAGTGGGACGAGCTGCCCCAGCAGATGCAGGACACCTACGAGAAGCTCGGCATCCCCGAAGCCGAGCGCAAGTACCTGGCCGGCGTCACGGCCCAGTACGAGAGCGAGGTCGTCTACCACAAGAACCGTGAGGACTTGGAGAGGCGGGGGATCCTGTTCTCCGACATGGACACCGCGGTGCGGGAGTGGCCTGAGCTGGTGCGGCGGTACTTCTCCAAGGTCATCCCGCCCGGCGACAACAAGTTCTCGGCCCTCAACTCGGCGGTGTGGTCGGGCGGCTCGTTCATCTACGTCCCGCCGGGCGTTGAGTGCGAGATGCCCCTCCAGGCCTACTTCCGTATCAACTCCGAGAATGCCGGCCAGTTCGAGCGGACGCTGATCATCGCCGACGAGGGCGCCAAGGTGCATTACATCGAGGGCTGCTCGGCTCCCGTGTACAGCTCTGATTCGCTGCACTCGGCCGTGGTCGAGCTGGTGGCCCTCAAGGGGGCGCGCATCACCTACACCACGATCCAGAACTGGTCGCCCAACGTCTACAACCTCGTCACCAAGCGAGGCCGCGCCGACGCCGAGGCTCGCATCGAGTGGATCGACGGCAACATCGGCTCGAAGCTCACGATGAAGTACCCCTCGGTGTACCTCATGGGTCCCAAGGCCCAAGGTGAGGTGCTCTCGGTGGCCTACGCCGGCGAAGCCCAGCACCAGGACACCGGCGCCAAGATGGTGCACGTCGCGCCCGAGACGACGTCGAAGATCGTGTCGAAGTCGATCTCCAAGGACGGCGGTCGCACGTCGTACCGGGGCCTGGTGCGGGTCGAGAAGGATGCCCACGGCTGCAAGAGCCACGTGCAGTGCGACGCTCTGCTGCTCGATGCCGACAGCCGAACTGACACCTATCCCTACATGGAGGTCGGCACCCGCGACGCCCAGATCGGCCACGAGGCCACGGTCAGCAAGGTGGGCAGCGACCAGCTCTTCTACCTGATGAGCCGGGGTCTCACCCAGGAGCAGGCCATGGGCATGATCGTGAATGGGTTCGTCGAGCCCGTCACCCGCACCCTCCCCATGGAGTATGCGGTGGAGTGGTCGCGCCTCATCGAGCTCCAGATGGAGGGCTCGATCGGCTGACGCCCATCGGGCCCAGCGGTCAGTGGGGCTCAGCGGTCAGTGGGTCAGAACCGTCACGGTCTTGTTCTGATCAGCGTCTATCTCGTGGTCGCAGAAGTGCATCCCGTTCCACAGCTTGTCTGAGAACATGCGGGTCTGGTCCTCGAACCAGTCCGAGTTGGGGTTCTCCGACTGGCTGTAGGTGACTATGGCGCTGGCATCGACACCGCAACCACCGTTGGTGTCGGGGTCGACGAACTGGGCCACCATCACGAACGAGCTGCCGTGGTCGACGTTGGGATAACCCTGGCCGGGGACCCAGCCCACGTTGATGGCGTTGAACACGCCCAGCGTTCCGGGACCCCCGTGGATCGGGATCGGGTCTCCCTTGCCGGAGGGGACAGGTCCCCACGGGCTGGACCGCCGCTCGAACTGGTAGCCCCGAAGCGGCGCATCGAGCGCGATGTCCGAGCCGCGCAGATCGGCGATGGCTGCTCCTAGCGCGTCGCGCACGATGGGGTCGAAGGTGTTGAGCGTGTTGGGGGTGTTGACCGGATCGGTCACGTCGAAGGGCTTGAGCCACGGTGCGGGGCTGTCGTCAGCCCGGCCCCAGAACCTGCGGAACAGGATGGCGCCGGGGTCGTCGAGGTCGTCGGTGACACCCCAGCTGTCGAGCGCATCGCATCCTTCGCCCGCCGCGTCGAGCTCGACCCCTGAGACAGAATTGGGGAACACCCCAGCCTGCTGGCGGCACATCGCAACGACGTCGTCGCGGACCAGCTCGCCCGCGTAGTGGCGGTTGTTGAAGACGAGATCCTGCATCTCCTGGCGGCCGATGCCATCGTCGGTGCCAGCCGTCATGGCCTGGCCGGCCTCGTCGATCATCACCAGTCCGAGTCGGGTGCGCAGGGAACGGGCCGTCTCCTCGTCACCGATGATCCGGTCGAAGCCGGTGAGCGGCTCAGCGGGGTTCGAGAGCCAGTGGCTGTCGTTGGAGTTGAGGACGTAGTCGTCACGGAAGAGGTGCGGCAGCTCGGTGTGGCCGAAGATTCCCGGTGCCGGCGCCTCCTCCGTCGACCTGGCGTCGGGCCACGCGCAGTCGCGGCGGGATCCGTCGAGCACAGGAAGCCCCAGGTAGGCCGTGGTTGCTTGGCCCACAACCGTGTTGCACACCTGCGCCATCTCGTCGGTGACATGGGGGATCGAGGAGATGTCGCCGTAGTACGCCTGCCCGGTGGAGTCCGCCGCCATCGTGTTCACCCATGGGATGCCGACGTACTCCTTCTGGATCTCGTACAGCTCGTCGGTGGTCTGGGCGTGGTTCACCTCCCAGAAGTGGTTGAGGTACCGGAGGTGCTCGTTGGCATCGCCCATGGCCCACGCCTTCACCGGGGTCCACGGGAAGATGGGCAGCCCCAGGATGCCCGTCATCATCCGGCCGTACTCGGTGTCGTACAGGGTCCGCTCGACCGTCGACCCGTCGGCCAGCTCGACCTCCACGGTACGGGCTTCCATCGGGGTGGGCACGCCATCTGCGAGGTAGCTGGTGGGGTCGCCCGGGACGAGCGCCAGCTCGAAGGGCGTGAACCGGTAGGCGGTGGAGACGGTGTGGCTCCAGGCCAGCCCGTCGGTGTGGCCGATGAGGATGAGCGGGACGCCGTAGAGCGAGGCACCCGACACGTTCATCACCGTGTCTCCGGACGGGCTGCGAACGGTGAGGTGGCTCTGGTAGAGCCGTTCACCTCCGTGCCAGGGGAAATGGGGGTTGCCCAGCACGAGCCCCCTGCCATTGTCCGTCAGCTCTCCCCCCACGCCGTAGGCGTTCGACCCGATCCCCAGCGCGTCCGACAGACGCTCGGGCAGACCGTCGATGATCATCTCGGCGATTGCGTCGTCGTCGGGAGCGGCGGCGGCCGCGGTGAGCGGGTTGACCGAGGGGTGTGGCGGCTGCGCCGAGCCGATCTCGTTGATCGAGATGCCGGCGGAGGCGAGCGAGGCGAGCTGGAAGAACCGGCGGAAGGCATCGATCGAGTCGATGTCACGGACCCATGGTTCGCCGGCGCAAGAGTGCTCGGCGAATTGGGTGAGACCGTCAGCGTCGGCAGCGTCGGCGCGGTAGTCGGCGAGGAACCTGTTGTAGCCGGCGACGTACCCGTCGATGAGCTCGAGGCCATCCCCAGGCAGTGCGGGCCCGGCGTCGCTCCCTTCCATGAGGCTCTCGATGATCCCCGACTCATTGATGTCGGTGTAGAAGAAGTCGGAGTCGAGATTGTTCGCGGTCGTGCCGTTGCCCCGGAAGCTCCAAGTGCCGTCGGGGCCGAAGAACTTCGACCGCTCGCCGTTCACGGTGACGTAGATCTCCGCCATCGTGCAGAGGTTGTCCTCGGCGAAGGCGTAGCCGTAGCCGAAGCCGACCGAGCCGTGGTCCTCACCCACGATGTGAGGTATGCCGTTGGACGTTCGGGTCACCGTCGCCGCATAGGTGGGTTGCGCCCCGGCCGGTGTGGCGATGGTGGGAGCGACGGTGGCGATGATGGCGGCGGCCGCTGCGGCCGTGACGAGACGGCGGAACCGTGGATTCATCGAGTCTCCTAGCGGTGGTGATGACCCAACGGGTCGGTTGCGTGCGTGAGCTCGTGTCTCAGACCGTGGGGAGGTTGACCGTCACGCCCTCGAGGATGATGGCGCCCGGCGTCCGCGACGAGTGGCCCCCGAACATCAGGCTGTTGGCCGAGACGGTGATGAACAGCTTCTGGCCCTCGGCCACATCGACGCCGACCCCCGGTAGCTCGAACCCCTCGACCGAGCCGTCGAGGAGGGGACCGGCCAGGCGCATGGGCATCACGTTGGCCCCGATGAGAACCGCGTCAGCGGGCGACGTGCCCACGGACAGCCCGAAGAACGCACGGTTCTCGAGTCCTGTGGCGGTGGCGCCGGTGGCGTCGAGGGTCGGCGCGCCGGCTACGCGGATGGGGCCGGCGGCCAGCTCGTAGTGGACGGGAACACCAACACCCGAGGGGGCGACCACGAGGTCGAGCGGGATCGAGGTGTCGGGGTCGACGTCGGCGGTCTGGA
>Ga0214471_10000353_pt1 | contig 40605 bp, 38 predicted proteins | sample RVTome_5_FD_207665 | JGI IMG/M metagenome (GOLD analysis project Ga0214471, IMG submission 207665) | Soil microbial communities from uranium-contaminated site in the Upper Colorado River Basin, Wyoming, United States - RVT142D155 | ecosystem: Environmental > Terrestrial > Soil > Contaminated >... | reverse complement strand
CGGGCCATCGCTTCTTCCAGGCCCCTCTGCCGTGCACGGCGTGCCAGATCAAGGGGGACAAGGTGTGCCCGCGGGACGCGGAGTGCCGCGCCACCATCAAGGCGGCGGAGGTCGCGGCGGCGATGGCAGGGCTGATGCGGTTCCCCGATCCAGGGTAGGCTGGTTCGAATATTTTAGGGAAACGGGGGGTCCGGGTGATGTTCAAGGCGATAAGAAACCACTATTTCAGGGATGTGATCAACCGCTTGAACGACCTCGAGGTGGCCGTGCGTGTGTTGACCGAATCCCCAGCGTACGAGCCCGGAGACACCATCGGGCTGAACGGCTCCATGAGCAGGAAGAGGTTGTTCGAGGAACTGGTTCAGACGTTCGACTTTTCCTTCGTGATCGAGACCGGTACTTATCTCGGCGATTCGACCGGGTACTTCGCGGACGCGTCCAAACTTCCCGTGTGCTCCTCCGAAATCAAGCCGATGCTGCATTCTCTGGCTAAGGTGCGCTTGAAAGGGAGGCCAGGGATACGCCTGGTCCGCTCCGATTCGAGGAAGTTCCTCGAGGATATGAGCGGGAACCCGGATGTGGTCCAAAAGGAATGTTTCTTCTACTTGGACGCCCACTGGGGGAAAGATTGCCCGCTGGCGGAGGAAATCCATATCATCGCCTCCCGGTGGCGGAAATTCGTGGTGATGATCGACGACTTCCAAGTCCCCAGCGACCCGGGGTACGTCTACGACCGGTGCGGGACGTTCAAGTGGATGAACCTCTCCCTGATCCGGAAGAGCGTGAAGGAGCACGATCTCGGTGCCTATTTCCCGAGCACCCCTTCGCGGGATGATTCGGTTTCGGGGAGGCCGAAAGGGTTCGTGGTGCTGGCCAGGAACGGCGATTACGGCGACCGGTTGAAGACGGTCTCCCTGCTCCGGGAGCACCGGTCGGGGAAAGGGTGACCATTGGGGCGGTTTGACATCAAGGTATGCCCACGCGACGGGCAGTGCCATGTCAGCGTCCGTGTGGAAGAAGCCGCCACGGTGATGGCGGAATTAATGGGGCGGGGTACCCCTTCCGAGACGGGTAGGCGATGTACTATCTTGACCCATGCCTCTGAAAAGGAATGGCAATACGCAAAGAGAGAAAAGGACGCGCCATGAGGGCGACATGCTGAAGGTCCTCGCCGTCTTCGGGACACGGCCCGAGGCCATCAAGATGGCGCCTGTGGTGAACGCCCTCCGGGGTCGTCCGGACCGGTTCTCCTGCGTCGTTTGCGTCACCGCGCAACACCGGGAGATGTTGGACCAGGTGCTGGACCTCTTCTCGATCGCGCCGGACCACGACCTGAACCTGATGCGTCCCGGCCAAGGACTTCACGACGTGACCACGGCCGTTCTGAGGGAATTCCCGGCCGTCCTTGAGATTGAGCGGCCGGGGCTGGTTCTTGTCCACGGTGACACCACGACAACGATGGCGGCGACCTTGGCCGCCTACTACGTGCGTGTGCCGGTCGGACACGTGGAGGCGGGGCTGCGCACGGGAAACAAGTACGCTCCATTCCCCGAGGAGATCAACCGGAAAGTGACTGGGGCCATCGCGGATCTCCACTTCGCTCCTACGAAGGTATCTCGGGAGAACCTGTTACGGGAAGGGGTCCCGGAGGGATCGATTGTGGTGACCGGGAACACGGTGATCGACGCCCTCCTGTCCGTCGCTGAACGCCTCCGGGGGGACGGAGCGCTGGCGAGGCGGATGGAGGCGGAGTTCCCGTTCCTCGACCCGTCGAAGAAACTCATCCTCGTCACGGGGCACCGCCGGGAGAATTTCGGGGAGGGGTTCGAGCGGATCTGCCATGCGCTGTCCGAGATCGCTTCGCTGCGCCCATCGGCGGAGATCCTGTACCCTGTTCATCTGAACCCGAACGTCCAGGAATCGGTCCGGCGCATCCTTGGGACGGGGAGACGCCCTAACATCCACCTCATCGGTCCGGTGGACTACCTTCCTTTCGTATACCTGATGATGCGGAGCCACCTCATCCTTACGGATTCCGGAGGAATCCAGGAGGAGGCGCCGTCCCTGGGGAAGCCGGTTCTTGTGATGCGGGGGGTCACGGAGCGGCCGGAGGCGGTGATGGCCGGCACAGCGCGCCTTGTGGGAACGGACAGGGAGAAGATCGTCGCCGAGACACTGCGACTCCTCGATGATCGGGAAGCATGCCGTGCCATGAGCGTTGCGCGGAACCCTTACGGGGACGGAAGGGCGGCCGGCAGGATCGCCGACTTCCTCGCGTCCTGGACCGGGTGAGGCCGTGCCTTCTCCGGGGGAGGGTCTCCCCGTGCACATCGATATCGTCGAGCCGACGCTCGAAGGGGAGGCCGGGCATTGCCGCAGCTTCCTGCTGAGCCTCTGCGGCGCCGGGCGCGGCCGGGAGGTCGCGTTCCGCGTGTACGGCGGGAAGGGGGCGAGCCTGCCCGGCACGGAGTGTGCGGGGTGCGAGGTCGTCCCGTTTTTCTCCCGGCGCCTCCGGCGCCTACAGGCATTCATCCTCTACCGTCGGCTTCTCAGGGGGGGCGGACGGATCTTCGTCTCCACTGCGGGCAGGACGGACATGGTCCTTCTCGACCTCGCCGCGAAGGGAGAGATCCCGCCGGAAAAGGTGTTTCTCTATTTTCACTGGCTGCGACCTTCGCTCCGGAAGTTGGCCTATTTCCGGCGCTTCGCCGTTTCCCACCCCGGCGTAACCGTGCTGGGTCCCACGGACGCGGTGATCGGGCCGTTTCGGGAGTGCGGGTTCCGGAACGCCCGGGTCGTACCGTACCCGATCACGCCGTCCGGCCCTGACAAGGATCGCCCCGGGGACCGGTTCCGGCACATCCTGTTCGCGGGCGCCGCGCGGCTGGACAAGGGGTTCTCCCGCATGGTTGACCTGGTGTGCCACATGACGGCGCAGGGGGTGGCGATCCCCTTCTCGATCCAGGCTTCCCCGGGCCATTACGAAAAGTACGGGGAGGGGATCCGGGACGACCTGGACCGGCTCCGGAAGGCGGCCCCCTCCTGGCTGCGTACTTTCCGGGACACCCTTGGCGCGGAGGAGTACCGGGAGATGTTCGACGGGGCGATCGTGCTCCAGCCGTACGCGCGGGAGGATTTCGCGGACCGGGTCAGCGGTGTCACGCTTGACGCGTTCTCGATGGGTGCGCCCGTCATCGCCACGGCGGGGACCTGGATGGCGCGGGCCGCGGATCGTTTCGCAGCGGGGGCGGCGGTCCCGGACCTTTCCCCCCCCGCGCTCCTCTCCGCCGTGGATACGATCCGGGCCGACTACCCCCGATACCATCGGAACGCGCTGGAAGCAGGGAGGACGCTCCAGGAGGAGCACAGCGCGCGGCACCTCCTCGAGGCCCTCGCGTCATGACCGCGGGGGAGCGTCAATGACGAACGGTGGACACGGCCCCGTTTCCGCCGTTGTCATCTCCTTCAACGAGGAGAAGAAGATCGGAGCGTGTCTCGAGTCACTGCGATGGGCGGCCTAGATCGTAGTCGTGGACTCGGGGAGCTCCGACGGGACGCCGGAGATCGCCCGCCGCTACACGGACAAGTTCTTCGACGTCCCGTGGAGGGGGTTCGGCCCGCAGAAGCAGGCCGCGGTCGAACGGGCGAGCCACGACATGGTGCTCAACGTGGACTGCGACGAGCGGGTGACCCCGGCACTGGCGGGGGAGATCGACCTTGATCTTTTCGACCTGGATCTGGCAAAATTGCTTTGCCGCAATGGGTCCGCACATACCACCTGCTACTCTTGGGATTGGACGGCTGCCGGCACCCTTCCCTTCCGTCGGGAAATTGCCGGGTAGGGAGGAAAGTTCCCGTGGATCCAACCATATCCGTTGTGGTGATAACACTGAATGAGGAGAAGAAAGTAGAGGACTGTCTCCGATCAGTTCGGTGGGCAGACGAAATCATCGTTGTGGACTCCTTCAGCACGGATGCGACGTTAGCCATCGTCGCAAAATACACCCCGCACATAATCCAACGAGAGTGGCCCGGAATGGTGGGGACTCAACGAAACGTCGGGCTCGACGCGGCGACCTCGGACTGGATTCTCTTCCTCGATGCCGATGAGAGGGTAACGGACGGGCTGAGAGATGAGATCCAGGGATTCGTTCGCCGCGAAGGATTGGGGCAGTGGGCGGGAGGGAAGATTCCTCGCAAGAATTACTTCTTCGGGAAATGGCTGCGCTGTACCTATCCGAATTTCACCAAGCGGTTCCTTCGTAACGGGGTGGGCCGTTACAATGAAAAGCCTGGGCTCGGTTTTGATAGTCTGCTGTTTTCTGAAGAAAACGTATATAAGTTCAAGCAACCTCTGATCCATTTTACAGTGGATACACTCTCCCGTGAGCTTCGGAAGATCGACTTCGACTCTACCCTGCAAAGCAGCGAGAAATTCCGCGCAGGGAGGAGGGTCTGGTGGGGAGACATCGTATTCCGGCCGTTAGCGGCTTTTTTTCGCGTGTTCTTATTAAAGAAGGGTTTCTTGGACGGGGCAAGAGGGTTCGTCCACGCCTGCCTCACGTCTTTCAACACGTTCATGAAATACGCCAAGCTTCTGGAGAAAGGTCGATGGGAGACCGGAGCATAGAAATTGACGGCGATCAGAATTCGTGTTCTCCGGCGAAAGCCAGCTCCACAAGGCCCTCTCCGCGCAGGAAGGATTAGCAGCCCGATTTCCTAGTCGATTGAGCGCGTTTCTGTCGAGCCCCAGGGGAAATGCGATGATGTTCAAGATCCTGCGTATCGTCGAACGACCGTTGCGGATGAGGCCGGGCACTGGCAAAGCGTTGGCATCGCGGCGATCGTCTTAACATTCACGAAGAACGCCAAGTTCCACGGGCGGGAGCGTTTATCCTGCCAAGAGTCACCCCGATGACGGGGACATCCACTCCTCCAGGAACCGCTGAGTGGTTAAACTTCCCCGGGGAAAGATAGAGAGGGCACGATGGACCGACCGTTGTTGCCTCCCCCGTCTTCTATCCTCGTCGTCTGCATCCGCCTGATCGGGGACGTGATTCTCTCCACCCCCTTGGTGAGCCTCCTCAAGTCGGCGTACCCTGACGCGGAGATCGACTACCTCGTCAACCGGGGGACGGGAGAGTTCCTGGAGAAGGACCCGGGAATCCGAAGGGTCCTCTACACCCGGAACAGGGAGGCCCGGAAGCCGGTCGGGAACCCGGAGCCCGGATACTTCCTGAAGATCTTGGGCCGCTACGACATGGCGATCACCCTGAACGCGTCGGACCGGGGAAACTTCGCGGTCCTCATGGCCGGCCGCCGGATCCGGATCGGCTTTTACCAGGAGCGGGGCGTTCTCAAGACCGGGTGGAGGAAGCTCTTCCTTACCCACCCGCTCCCGTTTCCCGGCATGATCCACGTGGCGCGGGTGAGCCAGCTCGTCGCCGAGGCGATCGCCATTCCCGTCCCCCGCTTGGAGGCGAAGGTGTTCTGGAGCCGCGAGGACGAGGGGAAGCGGGAGGAGTTTCTCCGCCGGGAGGGGATCGCAGGCCCGTTCTTCGTGGTCCATCCTTTCGCCCGATGGGGATACAAGTACTGGGTCGCGGACCGGTTCGCGAAAGTGAGCGACGAGATCGCCGGGGGGTACCGTATCCGCCCGGTCTGGACCTCGTCCCCGGACCCGGATGAGGTCCGACGGCTTCGGGAAGCATCCGCCCTTTGCCGGATCCGGCCCGCGCTCTGCGCCGGGGAGTACACTCTCAACCAGATGGCCTGCCTGCTGTCCCGGGCCGCCCTCTATGTCGGGCTCGACACCGCAGTCAGCCACCTTGCCGCCACGACCGGCGTCCCCATGGTCGTCCTGTTCGGCCCGACCATCGCCGAGCGGTGGTCCCCATGGAACAACGAGGGACCCGTGGAGCAGCAGTGTCCCCTGCCCCGCGGAACCCAGCGCGCCGGCCGCATGATCCTGATCCAGAAGGATTGGGATTGCGTTCCGTGCGGAAAGGCGGGGTGCGACGATGAGGGCGGGGAGAGCCGCTGCCTCACGGAGATCCAGGTCCCGGAAGTTCTCGACGCCGTGCGGGAGTTGATGGAGGGCCGACCTCCTACGGCGGTAGGGGACGCGGGATGAGTTCCGGACCGGGGTCCCGCCGCTGGCTCGTCCTGTCCTACTTCTCCCGCATCGACGGGATGGCGTGCGCGCAGCACGTAGACGACCGGATTCCCCTTCTTCGAGAGGCCGGCATTGAGCCCATCCTCCTCACGGGGCCGTGCGGGGACCGGTGGGAGGGAATCCGCCACGCGGTCGCCCGGTCCGTGGCGCCGTCGGGGATCCGGTTCGAAATGCGCCACCACTTCCGGAAGCGGGGGCTGCGGGGGCTCCTGGTCAAGGCACTCGAATTCCTGATCCTCCTCCCGGTGCTTCCCCTCTACCTCCTGGAGAAGCTCCTGGCCGACCTGGACAGCCAGTGGTCCTGGTTCCCGCTAGCGGCGCGCCGCGGGTACGCCCTCTGCCGGGAGGCGCGGCCGGACCTCATCTATTCCACCGGCGGGCCGGCCAGCGCCCACATCGCGGCGGGGATGATCGCACGCCGGACGGGGATCCCCTGGGTGGCGGAGTTCCAGGACCCCCTCGTGCACGACGACTGGTGCCGCGGGAAGGCGGCGCTCAAGCTGTTCTCCCTCGCGGAGCGGTACGTCTGCGCGCGCGCATCCCGCGTCGTCTTCCTCACCGAGGAGGCGAAGCGCAGGGCCACCGCGCGGGCTTCGCTGGGGGATCGGGGAAGGTGCATCCTTCCCGGCGCCGCGCCGCCTACCGAACTTCCCTTGCGGCGTCGTGACGACGCCCTTCTTCATTTCGCCCACTTCGGATCCTTCGGCGGATCCCGGAACCCCGCCGTTCTCCTGGAGGCGGCGCGGCGGCTTCTGGAGGAAAGGCCGGAGCTTGCGGGGACGCTGCGGTTGGACTTCTACGGGCATGGCGACGCGAACTCGGCGAGGCGGCTCCGGGAGTTCCCCGTCCCGGGCGTCGTCACGGATCACGGCCGGGTTCCCCGCCGGGAGGCGCTGGCCGCGATGCGGGACGCCGACATCCTCCTCCTCGTCCAGAACATCGACGATTTCTCGGCGGAGACGATCCCGTCCAAGGTGTACGAGTACCTCGTCGCGGGACGTCCGATCCTTGGATTAGTCCACAGGAACGCGGAACTGGCCGGGATGCTGACGGGCCTGGGACACACCGTAGCGGAGGCCGCGGACGCCGTTTCGGTGCGTGACGCGGTATCGGAGATCCACCGAAGGTGGGAAACGATCACGCTCGAATCGCCGGCGGTGTCTCCATACACCGTCGCGTCGGCGGTCGACCGGCTGATCGCGATCGCGGGGTTACGGAATCCGGCGTAGGAAGGGGAACGTTTTCGTAATAGAATTCCCATGATCGATTGCCACGATCTTCTTCGTGGACTACCCATCAGGGTGACGATGAAAACGGCACTCATCACGGGGATCGGCGGCCAGGACGGGTCGTACCTTTCCGAGTTTCTCCTCGACAAGGGGTATCGTGTGGTCGGCACGGTGCCGGACGGCGATCCCGTCAACATCGACCGGATCCGCCATCTCCTTGACAGGATCGAGATCGTCCAGGACGACCTTTTCGACCAGGACCGCCTCGAAAAAATCTTTCGCGATCACCGGCCCGACGAGGTGTACAACTTCGCCGCGAACTCGGTCCTCGCGGCGTCGTTCCAGCAGCCCATCCTGGCCACCATGGTGCTCGCGATGGGCGTCACCCGGATCCTCGAATCGATCCGGAAGATCACGCCGACGGCCCGGTTCTTCCAGGCCTCCAGCAGCGAGATCTTCGGGAAACCCGCCGAGGTTCCGCAATCGGAGACGACGCCGTTTCACCCTCGCAACCCATACGGCGTCTCGAAAGCGTACGGCCACCTGATGGCGATGACTTATCGCGAGAATTACGGACTCTACACCTGCTCCGGCATCCTGTACAACCACGAAAGCCCAAGACGCAGTCCCGAGTTCGTCACCCGGAAGATCACCCGCGCGGCGGCGATGATCAAGTTCGGGCGATCGAAGGAACTTCGTCTCGGAAACCTGGAGGCCTGCAGGGACTGGGGATTTGCTGGCGATTACGTGCAGGCGATGTGGCTCATGCTGCAGCAGCCGCAGCCCGACGACTACGTCCTTGCCACGGGGGAAACCCACTCCGTCCGGGAGTTGTGCGAGGAGGCGTTTTCGCACGTCGGGCTCGATTACCGGGAATTTGTGGTCAAGGAAGCGGAAAGTTTCCGTCCACCGGAGTCCGCCCAACTGGTGGGAAATCCCGGGAAGGCTCACCGCGTCCTTGGATGGAAACGGGAGGTCTCCTTCCGGGACCTCGTGCGGATGATGGTGGACGCGGACCTCGAGGCGATCCGGCCGAAATGATCGAATCGGGGGGAATTTCACCACAAGGAGAAACGCATCGATGATCACGAGAACGACCTGCCGGGTCTGCGACGGTTCGCTGGAGCCCGTCCTCGACCTGGGCGAACATTACGTCTCCGACTTCATCTCGCCCGGGGATTCCGACGGGACGAAAGCACCCCTGGAACTGGTGATCTGCCGCCGGTGCCGCCTCCTCCAGCTCAAGCACACCGTCCCCGGAGAAACGATGTACCGGAACTACTGGTACCGGTCCGGCACGAACCAGACAATGCGCAATGCCCTCGCCGACATCGCCAACAAGGCGGAGACACTCATCCACCTGCGCGAGGGGGATTCCGTCGTGGACATCGGCTGCAACGACGGGACGCTCCTGACCTCGTACAAGACCGGCGGGATCCGGAAGATCGGGTTCGATCCGGCGGAGAACCTGGCCGTCTTCTCGCGGAAGGTCGCCGACAAACTGGTGGTCGGTTATTTCGAGGCCGAAGCGTTCCAGTCCGACGCGGATCTTCGCGGGCGCCGCCCGAGGATCGTCACGAGCATCGCCATGTTCTACGACCTCGAGAACCCCAACAAGTTCGTCTCCGACATCAAGACCGTGATGGACCCGGAGGGGCTCTGGATCGTGCAGATGAGCTACCTCCCGTTGATGCTGAAAACGAACGAGTTCGGCAACATCTGCCACGAGCACCTCGAATACTACTCCCTGAAGGCGTTCGAGTACCTGCTGAACCTGCACGGGTTCGATATCGTCGACGTGGAATTGAACGACATCAACGGCGGAAGCCTGCGGGCCTACATCCGGAACCGGAACGCAGACCCGAACCGGTTCGCGGACGCGACGTACCGGGAACTGGCCGCGGAACGCGTGCAGGCGCTCCGGGAACAGGAGGTGCGGCTGGGGCTGGACGACATCGAGGTCTACCGGGAGTTTGCCGTATGGGTGAACCGGATCAAGGAGGACGTGGTCGGCTTCATCAAGGAGCAGGTGGCCCGGGGGAAAACGGTGTACGTCTATGGAGCCTCGACCAAGGGAAACACGCTGCTCCAGTATTTCGGCCTCGACCGGACGATGATCACCGCGGCCGCCGAGCGGAACCGGGACAAGTGGGGAAAGGAAACGGTGGGGACGCGCATCCCCATTGTTTCGGAGGAGGAGGCGCGTGCCGCGAATCCCGACTACTTCCTCGTCCTCCCGTGGCACTTCCTCGATGAGTTCCGGCTGCGGGAGAAGCCGTACCTGCTTTCGGGGGGAAAGTTCATCGTTCCGATGCCGCACTTCACATTGATCTGACCGCCGGCGACAGTTTTCTTCGCAGGGTGGCCGCGAGCGCGGGAACCTGCAGTTGCTCTCTTCCTGTCAGCAATGCCTGCCGCTGAAGCAAATATTCGTCGACCGGGGGATGGTCCAACAGGTCGAGCACCCGTCGCTTGAGATCGTCGTAATGATCGCACAAGTAACCGATGTTCCCCATCTTGTCGAAATAGGCCGAAAAGAAGGGGCTCTTGAGGGCAATCACCGGTTTCAGGTACGAGAACGCGTCGAACAGCACCCCGCTCCCCTGAAGGGCCGTTCCGGCTCCATGGAGCAACACGGCATAGTCGAGTTCCCGGGCGAGGGTCGCATATGCTTCCAACGGAAGGGGAGCGTTCGGGGAGGGGATCGAGACGGCGGGGGTCAGGAGCCTCCGCAGTTTCTTGTCCACGATCGGGCCGACGCAGATGAAACGGGGGCGGTAGGCGGTGTGGGCCGCCGCCACTTCTCCGGCCAGCCTCAGGAACAGGTGTGAGCCCTTCACCTTGCGGAGGACCCCCAACGATCCGAAAGAGACCGTCCGGTCCTGGAAGGGGACGTATTCCTGCGGCGCGGCGAAACGGTATGGGAGATCGATGCTCATCAGGTGGGGCCGGAGTGCCGGGAAGCGTGCCGCGAGCTCCCGCTCGATCGGTTCCCCCAGCACGATATACGCAAGCCGCTCCGAATTGTCACGCAGCAGCCAGTTACTGAACAGGTGACGGTTCTTCCATGGCAGCAGCGAGGGGCTCTTTCCGACGGAGGACAGGATCCCGTGCAGCACCACGACGCATCGAAGGCCCGGTGATTCGCCCAGCAGCATCTTGATGGCGTGCAGCGTCTCTCCGTCGATGCAGGTAAAAACCACCAACGATGCCTTCCCGCGCTCCGCGGAGGAGAACAACGACCGGACCATGCAAAGGCCGCTGTCGAAGCGCTCCGCGCTGGACGACTTGCGCAACGGCAAGGGGAGGGCCTGGAATGTCAACCCTTCCCGGCTTGCGATACCGGGGTCCTGCGCGACCAGGCGGAGATGCTCTTCCTCGGCGGTAAAGAGCAGCTCCTCGCCCGGGAACGCATCCTTGAAGACCGCCAGCATGGCCGCGTTGACCATGGAGTGCTCGAATCCGATGCAGATCGGCTCGCAGGCAAGGATCATGGCTCCTCCATTCGGGTCCTGAACCGGCGGATCTCGCCAAGGAATGTCGTCGCCGCCTTTTCCCACGTGAACTTCCGCGCCTGACGGAATCCCGCCTCGCGCAGCTTGGCCCGGAGGGCCGCGTCGTTCTCCACCGCCACGAGGGCCTCGCCGAATTCCGCGCCGGCACCGGGGTCGATGTATAGAGCGGCGTCGCCGCAGACCTCGGGGATGGAGGTGCGGGAGGTCGTGATCACCGGGCAACCGACGTGCATCGCCTCCAGCGGAGGGAGGCCGAAACCCTCGTAGCGCGAAGGATAGACCAGGGCAAGCGCGCCTTGCAGCAGCGTGACCAGCTCCCGGTCAGGAACATATCCGAGCTCCCGGACGTGTCCGCTCTCTTTCCCGGCCAGGATCAATCTTCGAAGATCCTCCGAAAAGTAGTGGGACTTCCCTACCAGCAGCAGCGGGCAACGGAGTTTCCCCTGCCGACGCAGTTCCAGGTAGACCTCCAGAAGCTCCAGGATTCCCTTCCGCCGATCGTAGCCTCCGAGGTAGAGGAGGTAGGGGGGGGCGGCCGTGTCCCCGGCCGGGAAGTCCTTCCCGTCCCCCTCCAGTGTCGGGCCGAAATAGTTCACGATCGGCTCGCTCCGCAGGGCGAAATGGCGTTGCAGCTGCCCCTTCGAATATTCCGAATCCGTGAAGAGGACGTGGGAGCGGTCGATATCCCGTTGCTTGTCTTTCCGGTACCGCTCCTCGTCGCGGGGATGTTTGAACCCCCCCGGCATTTCGAGGGGGAGGACGTCGTGGATTGTCGTGACGACGCAACGGTCGCTCAAGTCGTCTGGCACCCCGCCGCTCCAGGGGAAGTGCGCCACGGTAGCCTTCTGCCGCTTCATCTGCCGCGGCAGGTAATAGCTTCGCCATAGGCCCGAGGAGAAGAGTCCGCCCCCCCGGGCCAGCGCCACTCCGGCGGGCACTTCACCGGCGACGGCATTCCGGTGCACTCCCATAACGGTCAGCCCCGGCAGTTGGGCGAGGCACTCCTTGTAAAGAAGCAGCGACGTTTTCGCGATTCCGGTGAACGGCATCTCCAGCACCGACGCGTCGAAAACCAACCGCACGGGATTTCTCCGGTCCCTTATCGTTTGATCCCCGTGATTACGGCCAACCCCGCGCCGCCGCCGTTTGACTGGTCGTAATAACCGACGTGCTCCAACTCCTCCGCGGTTGCGACGCGCCACCCGGTCCCATGGGTGTGGCGATAAAAAGATGTATGAATATCCGCATGGCTCTGCATGGGAGCGAGCAGGTTTCGCATATGATCGTCGTCATAATTGCGGAACCAGGTGTGGTTCTCGTATCTCCCATAGGGGATGGTGACCAGGAGCCGCCCCCCCGGGGCGAGTATCCTGACCATCTCCTTTACCGCGTGCACGTCCATATCTTCCGACAGGGTGAACTGGTCGGTATAAGTGGAATTGTCCATGCCGAAATGTTCCAGGGCGGAGATGCACCAGACGAGATCGAACGATCCCGCATCGGTCCGACTCGAAACGATGCTTTCTTGGATAAACCGGTCGTAACATCGGCGCGTCTTTTCCGAGGGGACGGAAATATCGATTCCGGCGATGTCCCGGGGAGGCTCAAGATCACGGACCATCCGGAGGTGGCATTCCATTGCGTTGGAGCAACCTACATCCAATACTTTCAGGCCCGGTTTGTAATACCATCGGGCGAGGAATATCTCGATCACCCTTTCGGGGAGATTCCTCCCGTATTGCGCGGGAAGCCGTATCGTATCGCCACCACCCCGGTTCAGTTCCAAGGCGCGTCCTACTTCGTTCAGGATTTTTGCATTGCTCCTTTTATTTCGTATGTAAGCCTTTATTTTCCTGAACACCACGGTTCCCCCTCCCGATTCCGCATAACGATCCGCCGGAAATGTTCCTCCCCGGCGAGTTCTGTCATGATCCGTTTTTCACGGCGACGACGAAGTAATTGCGCGGGAGGAGACGACCCCACCAATCCGGTCCGGTTGCGCAGAAAAGATATTTGCTCAACTTGGAGAGTTTCCGGCTCACGAATCCCCGGATGCCACCGGTCAGAATCCTGCCGGTCGATTCCTCGATCCGCATGCGGGACCCGAAGATCAAGGTGTGGGCAACAAGGGCATGAGGCTGAGTCGGCAAAAACACCACGGGGCGCAGCCCCGCCCCCCGCATCAATTCCCGCAACCCCGTTTCGTCGAATTCCCGCACGTGACCGTGGGGATCGTTCTTCATGTAATTCGGGTTCAACCGCTTCAGCCATCGCTCCGACCGCAGGGTCGGAACGGTGATGACCATGCGTCCGCCCGGCGCAAGACGCTTCGCGAGGGCGGCAAGGACCTCCTCGGCATTGCCGAGGTGCTCCAACACCTCCTGGCAGAGGATCAGATCGTACTGTTCCGCCAATCCGCCGAGAGCGGAGCGCTCCAGGGGGATCAGAAGCCCTTCCGCCTCGATACCCCGCTTGCCGCTTTCCGCGATCTGCCAAGAGAGCACTTTTTCGTCGCAGTCGATGTACGTCACCATTCGCCCTCCGATGATCCGGGCTGCCAGAAGACCGAAATGGTTGTAGCCCGGGCCCACATCGAGGAGTCGTTCCCCGGAAAAATCCGCCAGATGTCTTTCCATCAACGACTCGATCATGTACTGCCTCCGCTTCCCTCTGATCTTAGTGTAACCCCCTCCCGAAGTCTCCTATGCAGATGCCGGCTCAGGAATCCGTTTTACGACGACCCGGATCCCCGCTCTGGAGCAGGGGGAAATACCCGAAAGGGGAATTTTTCCCGAATGCATTGAAGATCCACGGGAAAAAGTCCGATAAACATAAGGACTGTTGCGGTCAATACGATTTTCGAGGTGATCGGCATGGTGTCCACGAGCGGGAATTCGCAGCTGGACGGGGCCCGGGAGGAGCTGCTCCTTGAGGCGTCGATCGAAGCGGAGATGGCCGGGCGGGAGAAGGCGCAGGAGGAGAGCGGCCCCGCGCGCTCCCTGCTCGTGTTTTTCCTCGGGGCGGAGGGATTCGCGGTCGACCTTGCGCACGTCCGCAAGGTTCTGCGGCCAACCCCGATCGCCCACGTCAGCGGCGCGGCGCCCGAGGTTCTCGGTCTCATGAACTGCCAGGGCGAGGTGCTGTGCGTCCTCGACCTCCGGCGGATCCTTTCTCCCGGGAAGGAGACCGCCCCGCCCGCGGCGACGGAGGGGAAATTCATCGTCGTCATCCAGCACGGAGGGAAGGAAGCGGGATTCCTGGTCGACACGGTCCGGGACGTGGCGGACCTTCCGGCATCCTCCATCCTCCCGGTGCTCGATCCGATCGACCCGTCCCGGGCGCGCCTCTTCGAGGGGACGGTGGCATGCGGCGGCCAGTTCGTGGGCCTGCTGTCCCCTTCGGCGTGCCTGAACCCGTGACGACCGGGTCCGTAGATCTCCTCGTCGTCGACGACGGGGCGGGTTTCCGCGGCTACGACTGCCGGGACGTCGTGCGCGTGGAGGAGGTCGCGGGGGAGGCGGGAGGATACCTTGTCCGGCTCGGCCGGCTGGGATCGCCACGCGAGGTCGCATGCCGCGAGGTCCTCGGGTCCGTGACCCTGTCGCCCCGGGAGATCCGGCCGGTCCCCGAGGTGCTGCGGGAGCGGATACCGGGGGAGAAGCCGTGGGCGGTGGGGCTGACCGGGCGGGAGATCTACCTGTTGTACTAGTGCGGCGAGCGCGGAAAACCGCGGAACGAAACGGGAGGGGATCGAATCATGGCGGGATGGAACATTTCGTGGAACAGCCTGGCGGCGCGGCTGATGCTGTCGTTCACCGCGTTCGTGGTCGTCGTGACCGTGATCTTCTCGATCGCTCCCTACATCTCCATGAAGGAGGCGCTGGAAGACAAACTCGCGGAGCGCGGGGAAACCTGGCTCGAGACCCTCTACGATCCCGTGGCGAACTATCAGTCCCTGGACCTGATCAAGATCTACCTCGGGGAATTCCCGAAGGATCTGCCGGAAGTATCCTACACCGCCCTGGTGGATGACAAGGGGGTCTTCCTGGCACACACCGAGACTTCCCTGGTGGGGAAACCGTGGCGCGTGAAAGACATCCGGGGAACGAAGCGGAATCGCACCTCGTTCCGGGGGGAGCGGATCCTGGAGGTGTCGGCTCCCGCCCTCGTGGCGGGAAAAGAGGCCGGCACGATCCTCATCGGCCTCAACTGCCGCGAGGTGGACAACATCCTGGTGAAGCTGATGAAGCGCCTGGGACTCATCGGTATCCTTGTGCTCGGGTTCTCCCTTGCGACCACCCGGCCGTTCACCACCCATGTCGTTTCCGGAATCACGCGGCTGGGAAAGTTGACGCGCGAGGTTGCGCGGGGCGAGCTGCGGGAGCGGATCCCCGAGGAGGGGTTCGAGGAGATCCGGGCGCTGGCCCGGGACTTCAACGCGATGGCGGGGAACCTCCGCACGGTTCTTGCCCAGATCCAGGAGACGGGCGCGAGCGTGGGGACGTTCTCCTCAACCTTCATGACGGTGATCCAGGACCAGGCGGCGAGCGCGTCGCAGCAGGCGACGTCGGTGGCGGAGGTGACGGCGACGATGGAGGAGCTGTCCCGGACGTCCCGCCAGATCGCGCAGAACGCGGAGTCGGTGAAGGAGGCGGCGTCGAAGTCGGTGGAGGTGGCGCAGGCGGGGACGACGCTGGGCCGGGAAGGGGTCGAGGCGATGGCGCAGATCAAGGAGCGGGTGGGGGACATCGCGCGGAAGACGCTGTTCCTGGGGGAGAAATCCCACGAGATCGGGAAGGTGATGGAGATCATCAAGGAGATCGCGAGCGAGATCCACCTGCTGGCGCTGAACGCGGCGATCGAGTCGGCGGCGGCGGGGGAGCACGGCCGGCGGTTCGCGGTGGTGGCGTCGGAGGTGCGGCGTCTGGCGGAGAAGACGCGGGAGTCGACGGAGACGATCCGGGGGATCATCGGGGAGATCCAGTCGGCGACGAACAGCTCGGTGGAGGCGACGGAGCAGGGGACGCGGGAAGTGGAGCGCTGGAAGGAGACGATCCGCCTGTCGTCGGAGGCATTTTCGGAGATCATCGAGACGATCGAGCGGACGTCGGAGGCGAGCACGCAGATCTCCCTCGCGACGCACCAGCAGACGAGCGCGAACGAGCAGGTGGTGCAGGCGATGCGGCAGATCGAGGAGATGGTGCGGGTGACGGCGTCGAAGATGAAGGAGTCGTCGGCGTCGGCGGCGCGGCTGCGGGAGATGGCCGGCACACTCCAGGAAAAGACCGCCGTCTTCCGGGTGTAGGGGCGTCATGGGCGAAGAAAAGAAAATCGACCTGTCGCAGTTCCGGGAAAAGTTCGCCCGGGAGGCGAAGGACCGCCTCGGGCGGCTGAACGGGGGACTCGTCTACCTCGGGAAAAACCCGGGGGACGGAAAACTCGAGGACGACATCCTCCGGGAAGCGCACACGCTGAAGGGCGCCGCGCGAATGCTCGGCTTCTCGAAGATTTCGGAGCTCTCTCAGCGGTTCGAGGAGGCGCTGACGCGCCGCAGGGACAAGGTGATCATCGCCAACCAGGATCTGACCGACGCCCTGTTCGTCACCATCGACACGCTCTCGAGACTTGTGGACGCCCTCTCCCAGCCCCCCCGGGAGCCGATCGACATCGAGTTGGTCCTCGACCGGCTGAAGCTGGCGCAGGTCTGCGTGGAAGCACCCGTTCCACGCGAAGAGCCGTCCCCGGCGCCCGCCGCGTCCCCGGCGCCCGCCCCGACGGCGGGTTCCCCCGCATCGGTCTCCCCCCGCTCCGGGTACGCCGACCCCGGAACCGGGACACGGGTGGATCCGGCCCGGCTCGAGTCGATCTCGAATCTGCTGACGAACGCCGTCGCCCACCACCAGCGGGAATTGGAGCTGCGGGAGCGGATGAGCGAGCTCGGATTCCACTACCGCCGGACGGCCTCGGACCTCCTTGCCGCGATCCAGGACGGTCTCGCCCAGGGAGAGTTCTCCCCGGCGTTTGCCCGGAGGGTCACCCCCTTCGTCGAGGAGGGGAAATCGGCGTTCCAGGAGGTCGGGACCCAGCGGGCGGAGCTGAAGCGTCGCGAAAGCGTCGTCGCCACGGCGCTTTCGCAGAACCTCGAGGAACTCCGGTCGGAGGTCATGGCCCTCCGGATGATTCCGCTCCTGCCGTTGTTCGAAACGTTCCATCCCATGGCGGGGGCGCTGGCGAGGGAACTCGGGAAGAACGTGGAGGTGCTGGTCCGCGGCGGCAAGACCGAGATCGACCGGAAGGTGGCAGAGGCGCTCGCCGAACCGCTGACCCACATCCTGCGGAATGCGATCGACCATGGGATCGAGCCCCCCGCGGAGCGGGAGCGGGCAGGGAAGCCGCGGAAAGGGCGGATCGTGATCACCGCGACGCCGAAGAAGGGGCGGGTCGTCCTCGAGGTGGAGGACGACGGCCGCGGGATCGACCCGAACGAGGTCCGCGAGGCGGCGATCCGCAAGGCGATGATCAGCGAGAAGGCGGCCTGGAGGCTGGACGATCGCGAACTGATCGACTTGGTGTTCCGCACCGGCTTCAGCACCGCGAAGACGATGACCGCGATCTCCGGTCCCGGGATCGGGATGGAGGTGGTCCGCGCCACGGCAGAGCGGTTCAACGGGACGTCGGAGATTCACTCCAATCCGGGCAAGGGGACCCGTGTGGTCATGGAGCTCCCGTTCAGCATGGCGGTCTCCCGGGTCCTTCTCTTCCTCTCCGGCGATCAATATTTCGCCCTTCCGATCATGCACGCCGACGGGATCCGCTCGTTCGCGGACCGCGACGTCGTCACATTGGAGGGGTGCAAATCCCTTCGCCTGGGAGAGACCCCGGTTCCGCTCGTCTGGTTGAACCGGCTCCTCGGTCTCCCCGATGCCCGCGGGCCCGGGGATCGGTACCTTGCGGTGTTGGTCCGACAGTCCGGGAAGCGGATCGCCCTGGTGATCGACCGGGTCGAGGGGGAATGCGAAGTCATCGTCCGGGACCTCGGGAAGTACCTCGGGAAGGTTCCCCTGTTCATGGGATCGACCATCCTCGGGACCGGCGAGGTGGCGCTGCTGCTGGACGTCTACGATCTGGTGACCGCGGTGCGCCTTCGCGCGGAGGCGTCCCCCGAGGGAGTGGGGGAGGGGGGACGGCCCGGGATCGACGCCGATATCCTCGTCGTGGACGACTCCCTTCTTTTCCGCGAGATGCAGCAGCGGATCCTCTTCGCCTCCGGCTACCGGGTCGAGACGGCGTCCGGCGGGAAGGCCGCGCTCGAGCGGCTTTCGCACAAGCGGTTCCACGTCGTCGTCGCCGGCGCCCGGATGGCGGGGATGGACGGCCTCCAGCTGCTCGCCGAGGCGCGAAAGACCGACTACACGCGCGACCTTCCCTTCATCCTCGTGGCATCGAAGGAGCACCGGGAGGACCTGGTGCGGGCGCGGGCGGCTGGCGCGAAGGGGTGCGTGATTCGGGAGGAGTTCACTCCCGACCGGATGGCCGCGATGATCGGGAGCCTCCTCGGGCGGGGCGTCGGCGGATGACGCCCTCCCCGGCGTCGGGAGATCCTGTCCGCCTTCTGGTCGTCGATGACTCCCCTTCCATCCGCTCCGTCATCCGGGCGATGCTGGAGGGGGATTCGGGGATCCGGATCGTCGGAGAGGCGGGAACCGGCGGGGAGGCCGTCGAGATGGCGCGGACGCTTCGCCCCGGCGTGATCCTGATGGACGTCCAGATGCCGGAGATGGACGGGATCGAGGCGACCGGGAGGATCATGGCCTCGGAGGCTGTCCCCATCATCGCCTTTTCGGCGTTCACCAGGGGAGGAGAGGCGAAGGCCTCCATCGAGATGCTGGCCGCCGGGGCCCTCGACGTGATGGCGAAGCCGGACCTCGCCGGGGCCGGGGCGGTGAGCGCCTGCTCCCGCGTGCTGCGGAACAAGATCCGGTCCGCTTCCCGCGTGGCGGTGGTGCGGCACCTGCGCAGGGCCGTCACGGTGTCCCGCGGGCGGGGCATGCTTGCGGGACCGTCCGACGGGACGCGCTTCGAGGTGCTTGGCGTCGGGGCGTCGACGGGCGGTCCGACGGCGCTGCGCGATCTGTTCTCCGGACTCCCGGCCGACTTTCCGATCCCGATCCTCGTCGTCCAGCACATCACCATGGGGTTCACCGCCGGGTTCGTCGAGTGGCTCCGGCAGCACACCCCTCTCGATGTCCGGATCGCGAACGAGCAGGATCACGCCGAGCCGGGGTCGATCCTGATCGCCCCGGAAGGACGGCAGCTCGAGGCGCTGCCCGGCGGCGCGGTCCGGGCGACTTCCCGGAAGCCGCGCGGAGTGCACCTGCCGTCGGCGGATACGCTCCTGTCCTCCCTGGCCTCCGCCTACGGGGGGAAGTGCATCGGAGCTCTCCTCACCGGGATGGGGTCGGACGGCGTCGAGGGGCTCCTCGACATCCGCCATGCCGGAGGGTTCACCCTCGCACAGGACGAGGAGACGTGCGTCGTCTTCGGGATGCCCCGCGAGGCCGTTCGCCGCGGCGCCGTCAACCGGTCGATGGCCCCTGCATCCATGGCGGAACTGCTGCGGCGGATGGCCGAACGGTCATCGCACCGGGTGGAGAGCGGTCGTGCCTGACGCATTCCGCGTCCTTCTTGTGGACGACAGCGAGACCGTCATCGGGATGCTCTCCTGGCTCCTCGGCTCGGCGGGATACGCGATCGAAACGGCCGGCGACGGGCTGAAGGGGGTGCAGGCCGCACTCCGGCGCGTCCCGGACCTCGTGGTGATGTCGACCCGGTTGCCCCGGCTGGACGGCATCCAGGCGTGCCGCCTGCTCAAGGCCGATCCCGCGACCCGTGAGGTCCCGGTGATCCTGCTCACATCGGAGGAAGCGGGCGCGGACCGGCTCCACGCGGCCCGCGCGGGCGCGGACCGTTGTCTTTTACGCGAGGTCTCCCCGGAGGAAGCCTTGCCCGCGGTCCGGGAGTGCCTCGCGGGAAAGGCGCCGCGGACGGAGGGTGGAGCCGGTGCCGGTGTCGCCCCTCCGGACGACATCGAAATCCTTTCCCGGGTCAACGGGGTTCTCGAAGCGACCCTGTTCGAGGCGAGCTTGCTGAACGAGATCGCGCACGTGGGCCGCGAAGTGGACGACTTCGAGGCGACGGCCAGGAAGTTGTTCTGTCTTCTCCGGGAAATCGCTCCCGCCGAGGCGATGGGGGCGGTCTTCTCCGACGGCGTCTACTCGGAGGGCGTCTCCATCTTCCCCGATGACGCGGAGGATCCGTTCCGGGCGGAGGTCCGGCGCAGGACGGAGCGGCTTCGCGACGAGGCCGGGGTTCCGTTCGCCCCGGACCGCGCCGTCTGGACAGGCCTTCAGGGAGGATTTCGCGGATCGGACGGCGTCACGCCAGGATCGCTTGTGCTCCGGGCCTCCTGCACGGTTCGCGCGGGGGAGATGGTAAAGGGGGTCGTGGCGGTATACTCGGGGTCCGAGGGTGCGGCCCCGGGCGGCACGGCGACGAAGGTGGCCCTCCTCCGCCAGGCGTTCACGGTGCTGGAAAACGCCTGGCTGTACCGGCAGATCGCCCGGATCTCCGTGACGGACGGGCTGACGGGACTCACGAACGTCCGCCACTTCCGGGAACAGGCGCAGCGGGAGCACTCCCGCGCCCGCCGCCACAACGATCCGTACTCCATCCTGATGATGGACATCGATCATTTCAAGAAGATCAACGACGTCTACGGGCATCCCGTGGGAGACACCGTCCTGCGGGAAATGGCCGCGATCTTCCGGGAGGCGGTCCGCCTCACCGACCTTCCCGCCCGGTACGGCGGCGAGGAGTTCATCGTCTTCCTCCACCGTACCCGGCTTCCCGAGGCGGTCATCGTGGGAGAGCGGATCCGGGAGGCGGTGGAGCGGAAGGTGTTCGCCGCGCCCTCGCCGTTGATACGCTGCACCGTGAGCGTCGGCATCGCGGATTATCTCCCGGGGACGGAGGGGACGGAGAAAAACGTGATCGGGCGCGCCGATCAGGCGCTTTATGCCGCCAAGCACGGGGGGCGAAACCGCGTGGCGTGCAGCACCGCGAAAGATGTGTGATGACGCCGGTGCGCGCGCGGGCCTCCATCCCCACGGAACTGCTCTCCTCCCTGCGGAACCTGGTCGAATCCGCCAGCGGCGTCGTCCTCGGCGACGCAAAGCTTCCGCACCTGTCCGCCGTCGTCCAGGGCAGGATGGCGGCCCTCGGGATCCCCGACGCGTCGGGGTACTTGAAGTTCCTCTCCGAAGGGGAGAAGGGGGCGGCGGAGCGGCGAGATCTGGTGTTGGAACTCCTCGTCGGGGAAACGAGCTTTTTCCGGACCCCGGCTCTCTTCCAGGCGTTCAGGAAGGCGATTCTCCCCGGGTTTCTCGAACAGGGGCTCTTGCACCCGCTTCCCATCTGGTGCGCCGGGTGCGCGACGGGGGAGGAGACGTACTCCGTCGCCATCGCCGCCCTCGAGGCATCCGGCGGGCGGTACGCCGTCCCGGTCCGGGTCCTCGGCACCGATCTCCACCCGCGGTTCCTCGATGCGGCCAGGGAGGGGATCTATCCCGGGCAGGCGTTGCGGAACCTTCCGGGCCGGATCCGGGAGACCTGGTTCACGCCGATGAAGGACGGCCGGTTCCGGGTGGCGGATACGGTGCGGCGGCTGGTCGATTTCGAAGAGCGGAACCTGATCGATTTTCTCGCCGATCCTCTCCCCTCCGATCGGTACGCGGCGATCTTCTGCCGGAACGTGATGATCTACTTCGGGTCGGACACCACCCGCCGGCTGGTCGGGCGGTTTCACGAAAGCCTCTTCGGCGGCGGGGTCCTCTTCCTCGGACACTCCGAAACGTTGTGGGGAATTTCGGAGGCGTTCCGGCTGGAGGAACAGGAGAAGATCTTCTACTACCGGAAGCCGCGCGCGGAGGTCCGCCCCCCGCGCCTTGCCGCCGCGCCCCGGTTCTCCGGTTCGAGCGACCCGCGACGGCGGGGCTTTCGCGCGGACCCTCCTCCTCCCCACTCCGTGGCGGATTCCTCTCCCGCGATGAAACTGGTCCTTTCGGCGGAGCGGCTTGCCGACGACGGGCGCATCGAGGATGCCGTCGCGATCTGCCGCCAGGCGGCCGCTCTTGATCCGGGGTGCCCGGAGGCCGAATACCTGACGGCGTTCCTTCTTCGCGGCCATGGACGGAACGCCGAGGCGCTTTATCACGCCGAGCGCGCCCTCGTACGGGACCCACGGTTCGTCTTCGCGGACATGGAAGCGGCGGAGTGCCTCTGCGGGATGGGGAGGGCCGGGGAGGCGGCGCTGCGGTGGAAGGGGATCCTGCGCGCCATCGAGGGAAACGTTCATCTCCCGCGTCTTTCGGTCGGGTCGGGGATCTCCCCGCAGATGCTGCGCCAATACGTCCTCTCCCGGCTGCCGCGATGAATCCCGCGATGAATCCCGTTGCGGAGGTCCCTTCCCGCTGAGATAATTTCCGGATGGCGGGGACCGATCATTCTTGTCCCCACTGCGGCGCGGAGCTGCGGTGCGACATGCGGAAGGGCGGCTCCCGCTCCGGCGGGACGCCGGGATGTCCCTACGACGGGTTGGCGTACGCCCCTTTGCGGGCCGGGCACGATGCGATCTACTTCGGGCCGTGGCGCCGCATCGACGCCCCTCCGATGGAGATCCGCCGGGCATACCACCGGATCGGGCGGCACCTGGACGCGATCGGGGCGGAACTCACGAGTCACGATCTCCCTGCCGCAGCCCGGGACCTCGACGCGGCGCACGCGGCGCTCCAGGCCTCCGATCCGCGGGAGGAGTGCCGGGACGCCCTTCGTTTCATGGACAACGCCCTCTCCTACGCCCACCGGGCGATCGACGACCTCCTTCACGAAAAAGGACTGCCGCCGCACCAGCCGATGGATTTCTCGGAGTGGTACGATGTCGTCGAGGTCCCGTTTCGGGACGAGTGGTAGACGGATTCCATGGAGGGGCGCTGAGATGATCGATCTCGCCCGGTACCCGAGGGAGATCACCCTGCACAACGGGGTGACGCTGGTCTTCCGGCCGATGGATCGGGACGATGTCGGACGATTGTGGGTTTTCTTCCAGCAGATTCCTCCCGAGGACAAGATGTTCTTCCGCCAGGACGTGAGCCGCCGGGAGGTGGTTCAGCACTGGGCGGAGACCCTCGACTACGGTCTCGTCCTCCCGATCCTCGCGCTTGAGGGGGACCGCGTCGTGGGGGATGCCACGCTTCATCGCCGGAGGACGGGGTGGAAGCAGCGTGTCGGGGTGGTGCGCGTCCAGATCGCCCCCGATTACCGGCACATCGGGCTCGGGACCGCGATGGTCCGCGAACTGCGTCACATCGGGGAGAAGTCGGCCCTCCAGTACCTCATGGCCGAGGTGATCGAGGAGCAGGCGGCCGCGGTGCGCGCCTTCGAGAAGATGGGTTTTGTCCGGGGGGCGACGTACCGGAACTTCGTCGTCGACCAGAAGGGGGGGCTGCACAACCTGCACGTCCTGCTGTACCGGATGTCCTCCCCGACGGGTGGTTGATGGTATGATCCGCCTGGTAAACGCCTCCTAGAACAACGACGGAGACCAGCACGGCGATGCCCGGCGGATCCATCTATCAGCGCATCAAGAGGGTCCTGCTGGGGGCTCCGCGCGATCTGTTCGACCCGAAAATCTTCCACAACATCTCACTGATCGCCTTCTTCGCCTGGGTGGGTCTGGGCGCGGACGGGATCTCCTCCTCCTCCTACGGCCCGGAGGAGGCGTACCTCGCCCTGGGAGGGCACACCGTCCTCGCTCTCTTCGTCGCGGCGGCCACGGTGCTCACCGTCTTCATCATCTCGGGCAGCTACGCGCAGATCATCGAGGCGTTCCCCTCCGGCGGCGGCGGGTACATCGTCGCCTCGAAGCTCCTCGGGGAGAAGGCGGGGGTGGTCTCGGGCTCGGCGCTCGTCATCGACTACGTACTGACGATCACGATCTCGGTGGCGGCGGGGGCGGACGCCATCTTCAGCTTCCTTCCGTCGCCGTGGTTCGCCCACAAATTTGCGTTCATCGGCTTCATCCTCCTCTTCCTCATCTGGATCAACCTGCGGGGAGTCAAGGAGTCGGTGCTGGTGCTCACGCCGATCTTCATGGCGTTCCTCCTCACCCACGTCCCCCTGCTCCTCTACGCGGTGCTTCGCCACGTCGGGGACCTGCCCGCCGTCGCCGCCGAAGTGTCGGGCGAGATCGAAGCCGCGTCCCGGGAGATCGGCTGGCTGGGGGTCGGGGCGCTGCTCCTCCGGGCCTACACGATGGGCGCCGGAACGTACACCGGGATCGAGGCGGTCAGCAACTCGATGCAGACGCTGCGGGAACCGCGCGTGCAGACCGGGAAGCGGGCAATGGCCTACATGGCCGTGTCGCTTTCATTCCTTGCAGGGGGAATCATCCTCGGCTACGTCCTGAACGACGTCACGCCGGTCCAAGGGAAGACGCTCAACGCCGTCCTCTTCGGCGACCTGGTGAACAGCCTGTGGCAGGGGAGGAGCGCCGAGCTATTCGCGGCCTTCGTCCTTTTCACCGAGGCGGTGCTCCTGTTCGTCGCGGCCCAGACCGGCTTCCTCGGCGGCCCGCAGGTCCTCTCCAACATGGCGGTCGACTCCTACATGCCCCACCGGTTCGCGCACCTCTCGCAGCGGCTGGTGACCAAGTACGGGGTCTACTTCATGGGGGGGATGGCGTTCCTGATGCTCTTCATCACCGGCGGCTCGGTCCGGTACCTCGTCATCATGTATTCCATCAACGTCTTCCTGACCTTCAGCCTGTCGCAGTTCGGGATGTGCCGGCATTGGTGGCAGGACCGCGCGTCGGCGGGAAAGTGGAAATCCGGGCTGGCGATCAACGGGCTCGGCTTTCTGCTCACCGCGTCGATCCTCTGCGCCACCGTCTGGATGAAGTTCCCCGAGGGCGGCTGGATCACGCTGCTGATCACGGGGTCGTTCTGCGCGGCGGCGTTCCTCATCCGGAGCCACTACCGCAAGGCGGCCGGGCATCTCCGGCGACTCGACGATCTGCTCCTGAACCTCCCCTCTCCGACGACCGCAACCGCCCAGGAACCGATCGTGCGGCGGCAGGCTCCGACCGCCGCCATCCTCGTGTCCGGGTACAACGGCCTCGGGATGCACGTTTTCTTCTCGATCATCCGGTCCTTCCCCGGGACGTTCCGGAACTTCGTGTTCCTCTCGGTGGGCGTGATCGACACCAGCCGGTTCAAGGGGGCGGCGGAGATCGCGAACCTCTCGGAGGACCTGCGGGGGCAGCTCGCGAATTACGTCGAGTTCGTGAAGGGGCACGGGTACTACGGCGAGGCGCGCCACCGGGTCGGCACGGACGTCATCGAGGTCCTGCAGGGGATGGCGACGGGGGTGGCCGCCGATTTCCCCAACGTCGTCTTCTTCTCCGGGCAGCTCGTCTTCCAGGAGGAGAACTTCTTCAACAAGCTGCTCCACAACCAGACGGCGTTCCTCGCGCAGAAGAAATTCGTGTTTGCAGGCTTCCCGATGATCGTGATGCCGATCCGCGTGCTCGAGTGAGCGCGCGGGTTTCCGCCGTCGCGGGCGCTCTTCCGTCGCCTGTTGACCGTGTCCCGTCCGATCTGCCAGAATGATCGGTAAAGCGAACGACGTTTATCCGTTCAATCTCTTGCATGGGGGGTGTGCGATGGCGATGGTGCGCAAGGCAGGATGGTTCGTGGTGGTCGCCGTGATGATGGCCGGGTGGATGGGCGTTCTCGGGTCGGTCCGGGGGGTCGCCGAGGCGGGCGTGATCGCCTCCGGTTTCGCCGAGGCGGGGAGCCGGGTCGAGGACATGGCCAAGGTCCAGTCGTTCCTCGAGAACAAGGTCGTCGTCCAGAAGCTGGTCGACTACGGAGTTTCGCCCGCGGAGGCGATGGCGAAGGTCAAGGCGATGAGCGCGCAGGATCTGCACCGAATCGCGTCCCTGACCGACCGTGCGGCGGCAGGGGCCGATGACGGCATCGGGCTCCTGATCGGGCTGGCGATCCTCATCATCCTCATCATCGTGATCTTCAAGCTGATGAACAAGGAAGTCGTCATCCGCTGAGGAAGGCGCACGCCGGTTTCGGCGGTCAGGTTTTATTTTGCGCTTGACACGACGGGGATCTTGCGCCGGATAATGTGGGTCGCAAAAAGAACCGGCGTGCAGGTCCATCATATTTCATGGAGACCGCCCGGGAGAAAAGAGGGGGAGGAGTATGTATACAAACATCCTGTTGCCGACCGACGGGTTGGGGAAGTGCAAATTCGGTACGTGTCACGGGGTCCTGCTCGCCAAAAACCTCGGCGCCAAAGTGACGGCGGTTTGCGTGACGGAGAAACTTTCCGGCCAGGAGATCCTGAAAATCTACAATCCCCACGTGCTGATCGGGACTTCCGCAGGGACGGTCGCGCAGGCGTCCATGAAGAACGCCGAGGATCTTCACAAGGAATTCGCGGGAAAGGCGCTCGAGGTCGCGGAGAAGATGTGCGCGGAGAACGGCGTGAAGTGCGAGAAGGTGCACCTCGCCGGGGAATCGCCCACGGACGGCATCCTGAAGGTGGCGAAGGAAAAGAGCTGCGACCTCATCTTCATATCGACCCACGGCAACCCGGGTTTGATGGGCACGCTGTTCGGGACCGTGGTGTCGAAGATCCTCTCGCGTTCGAATACCCCCGTCCTCGTGCATCACTGCGGGGGACCGGGCTGAGCTGCCGGGGAATTTGCGAGACGCTGCACTAGCGTCCCCCGCGGATCCATGATGCCGCGGGGGAGGAGGCCGCGTGAACACCGGTGACTCCAGGGACATGCTCGCCATCCTCGCCGGTCCCGGGCCGGCGGTGTTCACCACCCGCCCGGTCATCATGGGCACCCACGGAATGGTCACTTCCGGTCATTACCTCGCCAGCAGGATCGGGCTCCACATCCTCGAAGAGGGGGGGAACGCGGTGGATGCCGGGGTGGCGATGGGTTTCGCCCTGGCCGTGCTGGAGCCGTACATCTATGGCATCGGCGGCGAAGTCCCCATCCTCGTCTACCTCTCGGACGAGAAACGGGTCGTAAGCCTCTCCGGCCAGGGGCCGGCCCCGCAAAGGGCGACCATCGAGTGGTTCGGAAAGAACGGGATCGACGCCATTCCCGGCGACGGGCTGCTGGCCGCTGTCGTCCCCGATGCCGTCTCCACCTGGATCTCGGCGCTGTCCCGTTTCGGGACCATGACCCTCTCCCAGGTCCTTTCCCCCTCCGTGGAACTCGCGGGGCGGGGCTTTCCCATGTTCGAGAGGCTCCGGTCCGCACTCCAGAGAAGCCTTCCGCAATTCCAGGAGATGTGGCCCTCCTCGGCGCGCGCCTATCTTCCCGACGACCGGATTCCGGACGTGGGCGAAATCTACGTGCAGCGGGACATTGCGGGATTCTTTACCCGGCTCATCGACGCGGAACACCGGGAAAGGAGAAGGGGGCGAAGGGAAGCCCTGGCAGCGGCCCACGACGCGTTCTATAAGGGAGAAATCGCGGAACGGATCGTTAAATTCGTCCGGGAGAGCCGTCTCCCCGATTCGACGGGGAAGCGCAACGCAGGGCTGATCGCGAAGGAGGATCTGCATCGCTACGCGACCCGGGTCGAGGAACCCGTGACGGCGAACTACCGGGGATACGATGTCTTCAAATGCGGCCCCTGGTCCCAGGGGCCGGTCTTTCTCCAGCAGCTCAACATGCTGGAAGGGTACGACCTGGCGGGGATGAAGCACAACTCCCCGGAGTACATCCACCTCCTGATGGAAGTCGCAAAACTCGCGTTCGCGGACCGGGAGACCTATTACGGCGACCCGGACTTCGCCGAAGTACCCCTCGATCTCCTTCTGTCCAAGGGATACGCCGCGGTGCGCCGGAAGCTCATCGACCCGGACAACGCTTCCATGGAACTGCGCCCCGGCAATGCGCGCGCGTACAGGCCCCGGGAGCAACAGGGCGGCTCGGACATCCACAAGGGCGACACCACGCATCTGGACGCAATGGATCCGTGGGGGAACATGCTGTCCGCGACTCCCTCCGGCGGCTGGTTCCGCAGCTCGCCGGTCATCGAGGGGTTGGGCTTCCCCCTCGGAACCCGCCTGCAGATGTTTTCCCTGGATCCCGGCCACCCCAATTGCCTCCGGCCGGGCAAGCGTCCCCGCACGACCCTTACCCCTTCCCTTGCGCTGAAGGATCGCAGGCCGTTCATGGCGTTCGGCACTCCGGGCGCGGACCAGCAGGACCAGTGGTCGCTCCAGTTCTTCCTGAACTGCGTTGACTTCGGCATGAACCTGCAGGTCGCGGTCGACGCCCCCACGTTCCACACGGGCCATTTCCCGTCTTCCTTCCACCCCCACGGCGCGGAGCCCGGGGTCCTTTACCTTGAGGGCCGCATCCCGGGGGATACGATCGCCTCCCTCCGGGAAAAGGGGCACGAGGTGCGGGTGGGGGGGGATTGGAGCCACGGCCGGGTCCTCGGCATCCGATTCCATTCCGACCGTGGCACGATCTCCGGCGCAGCGACGGCACGGATGGAGACCGGGTACGCCATGGGCTGGTAATTCCGGGAATTCCCCCCGTCCATCTTTCCTCTTGACAGCGGTATCCCGCCCCGATACATTGGTCTGACAATCAGTCCGTGTACAGTATTCGGTCGGACCACCTTGCCTTTGCGTCACGCACATCGGGGGGGCATGAAGACGCCGGTCGCACGAGCAGAGGAACTCTCGCTTCGAGTCGCGAAGGCCTTCATCGAGGATGAAGGGAAGGGCCTCGCCCGCGTGGGCGCCGATCAGCTGCAGGCCCTGGGCGCGGTGCCCGGCGATTGCCTGCGGATCACCGGCCGCCGTTCCACGGTAGCCCGCGCCGGCCATCTCACCATGCATTACGAAGGCAAGGACCTGCTGCAGATCGACAGCATCACCCGGGACAACGCCCAGATTTCGCTGGACGAGATCTGCACCGTCCGGAAGGTCCCCTGCAAGCTGGCCGACAACATCATCCTCACTCCCGTGGACGCGAGAAGCCAGATCCCCAGTGAACAGGAGATCCCCCACATCCTCCAACTGCTGTCCGGACTCCACGTGGAGCTCGGCGACCGCGTCCAGGTCGTCCTGTTCGGAACCCGGCCCCAATTCTTCATGGTGGAGGGGGCAAGCCCGCGGGGGGCCCTCCGGATCACCGCCCACACGGCCATCACCTTCCAGGGCGCCGATTTCGCCCACGAAAAGTCCGTCAGGACCTCCTACGAGGACATCGGCGGCCTGGAGAAAGAGTTGGGCCACATCCGGGAGATGATCGAGCTTCCCCTGAAATTCCCCGACCTGTTCACCGAGCTCGGAATCGATCCGCCCAAGGGGGTCCTCCTCTCCGGGCCGCCGGGAACGGGGAAGACCCTCATCGCGCGCGCCATTTCCAGCGAGGTCCGGGCCCATTTCATCCATGTCAACGGCCCCGAGCTCATTCACAAGTTCTACGGGGAGAGCGAGGCAAAGCTCCGGCAGGTCTTCGACGAGGCCCGGAAGAACTCCCCCAGCATCATCTTCTTCGACGAGATGGACGCCCTCGCCCCGAAAAGGGCCAATGTCGTCGGAGACGTGGAAAAACGCGTCGTGGCGCAGCTTCTGGCGCTGATGGACGGCCTCGTCTCCCGCGGGGAGGTCGTGATCATCGGCGCCACGAACATGCCGGAGCTCGTCGATCCCGCACTCCGCCGCCCGGGACGTTTCGACCGCGAAATCACGATCGGGGTGCCGAAGCGGGCGGATCGCCTCCAGATCCTCAAGATCCATTCCCGCAAGATGCCGCTCGCGGAAGATGTCGACCTGGAGCATCTGGCCGAGATCACCCACGGATACGTCGGCGCCGACATCGCCGCCCTCTGCACCGAGGCGGGCATGGCGACGCTTCGGCGCATCCTGCCCGCGGTCAAGTTCGAGGTGGATGCCAAGCCCAGTCTTGAGGAAGGGTTGAAGCTCAAGGTCACCGCCGAGGATTTCGTGACCGCCTTCAAGGGGGTCGAGCCCACCTCGACCCGGGAGTTCATGAGCGAACGGCCGAATATCTTCTTCAAGGACGTCGGTGGATTGCACAAGATCAAGGAGAGCCTTCTTTCCCTGATGCGGCTTCCGCTGAAAGGTTTTCCCCTCTTCACAAATTCCCGCCTGAGCCCCCCAAGGGGCGTTCTCTTCTCGGGTCCGTCCGGAACGGGGAAAACCTTGATGGCCAAGGCGCTCGCGGGGGAGATGGGGATGACCCTTTTCATCGTCGACCCTCCCACCCTTCTTTCGAAGTGGGTCGGGGAGTCGGAAAAAGGCCTGAGGGAGGTCTTCAAGCGGGCGAAGCAGGCATCTCCCTGCATCCTGTTCTTCGACGAGATCGAGGCCATGGCCCCGGCGCGGACCGCGGAAGATTCCGGCCAGGTCTCCCAGCGGATCGTCAGCCAGCTGTTCCGGGAGCTCGACGGGCTGCCGAGCTCCCTGGGGATCGCGGTCGTCGCTGCGACGAACCGGATCGACCTGATGGAGCCGGCGTTGCTTCGGGCGGGGCGCTTCGATTCCATCATCGAGTTCCCCCTTCCCGGAAAGGAGGAGAGGGGCGAGATCCTGGAGTTGTACATGCAATCGCTGCCGTTCCGTACCGAGGTCGACATCGAGCTCCTCGCCGGCATGAGCGAGGGATGGACCGGGGCCGAGCTCGAGGCCCTCTGCAAGAAGGCGGTCGTACTGGTTCTGGAAGAAAGCCTTGCCCGTGGGGAGAAGCTCGATTACATGCTCCTCAAGATCACGACGCGCCATTTCGATCAGGCGATCGAAAAGAACGGGGCCGTTTCCGCGATCCGGCGCCACGAATTGAAACACTGATCCCTTTCCATGGGTGAAGGAGCGAGTGTGAAGCATAAATCGCAGATGTTCAAGCCGATCAAGAAGGCGAAGGTATACGAGGAAATCGTCGCCAAGATCAAGGACATGGTCGAAAAAGGACGGTTCAAGTCGGGAGACCAGCTTCCCGTGGAGCGGGAGCTGGCCGAGGTCTTCCGGGTGAGCCGATCCTCCGTCCGGGAAGCTCTCCGCTCCCTGGAGAGCCAGGGATTCATCGAGAGCCGCCAGGGAAACGGCACGTACATCGCGAGCCAGCCCGTCGAATCCCTGGTCAGCCCCCTTGCCTCCGTGATCTTGTCGGAGAAAGACGACCAGATGGAGCTTTTCGAAATGCGGCGGATGATCGAGCCGGATCTCGCCTATCTCGCGGCGGAACGGGCCACCGCGGAAGAGGTCGCCATGATGGAGGAGGTCCTCAACCTCCAGGAAGAGAAGCTCGCCCGGGGGGAATCCGGAACGGACGTGGACAGGAATTTCCATTACATCATGGCGAGGGCGACGAAAAACAAGGTCCTCCTGCGCATCACCGACAACATCATCGACCTGCTCGCGGAGAGCCGCGAGCAGTACCTCCAGGTGGAGGGAAGACCCCAGAAATCCATATTGCGCCACAGGGAAGTGCTCGAAGCGATCCGCGCCGGGGACCCGGAACGGGCCGAGAAATGCATGCTCGAGCACTTGATGGATATCGAGACCAGTCTTTTCGGCGTAGCCGGGAGACGGAGATCGAAGCGGGGAATCGTCACCAGTCTCTAAGGAAGGGAGGTGAACCGGAAGCTGTTCGGCAGTTCGTGCCCATTCGTAACGTAGACAAAAGAAGGAGGAAAGACACAATGGCAGACGTATTTGAAGTAACGATCTGGGCCCGCGGTGTGACCCAGGACATGGAAGGAAGGCACCTGTCGCTCGTGATCGCGAACGCGGCGGCAAAAGACGGCAAGTTCACCCAGGCCTGGGACAACTACGCGGACCTACCGGACCGCGTCCAGGTTCCGCTTCGCAAGTACGCCCGCATCAGCGACGAAGAGATCGAAATGCGCTACCTGTACGAGAACGACAACCCGGAGCTCGTCTTCGTCATGGACGACACGATCATCAAGGGGATCAACATCGTCCGCGGGATGAAGAAGGGCGGAGCGATGGTCGTCAACACCAAGCGTTCCGCGGAGGAACTCCTCGCACTGATCCCGGAAAAGGACATGCTGAAGTCGTTCGTCACCGTTGACGCCACCGGAATCATCGGCGGCAGCGGCCTCGAGAGCATCGACTTCATGGGTTCGGAAGGCGGCACGGAGGCCGTCTCCGTGGCCGTCGGCCTGGCCGCGCCGATGGTCGGCGCAGCGACCAAGGTTTGCGACAAGTTCACCCTGGAAAACCTCGTCGCATGCTCCGCGAACAAGGCGGGCGTGAGGGAAGGTGCCAAGACCGCTGTAGTGAAATCCTTATAAGGCACGGAAGGAGAAGAAAAAATGAGTCCAATGTACTGCGAAAAGTTCCGGATCCCCAAGCACCTCGAAATCGCCGACGGCGCGGTGGTCCCGGCCCCCGTGGGCGAACAGCCGATGATGAAGACCGGGAACTGGCGGACCGATCGTCCCATCATCGATCATGAAAAGTGCACGACCTGCCTGAACTGCTTCACCTTCTGCCCGGACGGCAGCTGGCACTTCGACGAGAAGGCCGAAAAGATGGTCTGGAACCCGATCTACTGCAAGGGTTGCAGGATCTGCGTCGAGGTGTGCCCGGTGGATGCGATCCATCTGGAGAACGAACTGAATTTCAAAGGCGGCATGGCCCGTCTTGAAAAGCCTTACTAGATTCCAAGGAGGAGAAACACATGCCGAGAGAAACTGTCATGGCGGGTTGTTCCGCCGCTGCGAATGGCGCCAAATTAGCAAGAGTAGAGGTCATAAGCTCGTACCCGATCCGCCCGTACACAGGCATCATGATGGAGCTTTCCAGGATGGTGGCGGACGGGGAACTCGATGCGGAATTCATCCACGGTGAAGGCGAACATGCCCAGGTCTCCATCGCCCAGGGCGCGTCCGCGTCCGGTGCACGGGCGTACACGGGAAGCTCGGGCGTCGGCGTCGCATATGCGATGGAGGTCTACTCCCCCATCTCGGGCGGCCGGTATCCGGTCCAGATGACCATCGCCGACCGGGCCTACGATCCCCCCGGCGACTTCGGTTCCGAACACACGGACGTCATGAGCTGCTGCGACCAGGGATGGATCCTGGGATGGGCCGAGACGCCGCAGGAGATCCTCGACAACACCATCATGTATTACCGGATCGGCGAAGACCCGAAAGTCATGCTGCCCCAGTGGGCGGTGCAGGACGGCTACTTCGTCTCCCACATCCCCGGCAAGGTCAGCATTCCGGACCAGGCGGCGGTCGATGAATACCTTCCGCCGTACAACTGCCCGCACGCCCTGAATCCACAGAATCCGACGAACCATGGTCCCCAGATCTTCCCGGAGCAGGGCCCGGCGATCGACCTGCAGAGAGCGCAGGCGTTCCTGAACACCCCGAAAGTGATCGAGAAGGCCGTTGCCGACTACAACAAGCAGTTCGGCCGCAACTACTCGGCGTTCCTCGAAGAGTACAAGACCGACGGCGCCGACTACGTCTTCTTCCTCATGGGCGGGCACTGCCGTACCGCCCGGTTTGCGGTGGACCACCTCCGGAAACAGGGCGCCAAGGTCGGCATGGTGAAGCTCCGCTTCGTCCGTCCCTTCCCGACCGAGAAGATCGTCGAAGTCCTTTCCAAGTTCAAGGCCGTCGGCGTCATCGAGTCCAGCACCTCGTACGGCGGCGCCATGAAGGGCGGGAAGCTTCAGCACGAAGTCCGCGCCTCCCTGTACGATTCGCCGAAGAAGCCCGCCGTCACGTCGTTCATGGCCGGCCTGGGCGGCGAAGTCATTACCCTCAACGAGTTCTACAACATGGCGAAGATCCTCGACACGGCCGCGAAGAAGGGGAAGGTCGATCAGTATGTCTACTGGGTCGGGTTCGACAACGGAATCTAGTAAAAAACCGCTGAGAAGCATACAAGGAGTGAAATAATATGGCACAAATTCCGACGCAACAGCTGGATATGATCAAGAATGTGCGCGGTATCGACCAGAAGGAATACTATGTTCCGGGTCACCGGACCTGCGCAGGCTGCGGCCCGGCCCTCTGCTACAAGCTGGTCGCCAAGGCGGCGGGCGCCGACTCGATCTTCCTCGGCCCCACGGGTTGCATGTACGTGGCGAACTGCAGTTACATGTGCACTCCGTTCGCCATGCCCTGGACGCACTGCCAGATCACGAACGGCGGGGCCGTCGCCTCCGGTATCGAGGCGGCCTACAACGTTCTGATCCGCAAGGGGAAGTACAAGGGCAAACTGCCGAGCATCGTCGTCATGGCGGGCGACGGCGGCGCGATCGACATCGGGCTCCAGGCGATGTCCGCGATGATGTACCGAGGCCATGACGCTCTCTTCGTCATGTACGACAACGAGTCGTACGCCAACACGGGGATCCAGACTTCCCCGATGACCCCGTACGGCGGGAAGACGACCTTCACCCCTCCGGGAAAAATGGTCCCGGAAGGCAAGAAACTCTTCCCCAAGGATGCGCCGCAGCTGGTCATCGGCGGGCATCCGGCCGTGCACTACGTCGCGACGGCGTCGGTCGGCTACCCGGTCGACCTGATCAACAAGGTCCGCAAGGGCCTCAACTACCAGGGCCCGTCCTTCATCCACATCCACTGCCCGTGCCCGAAGGGCTGGCTGTACGACTGCAAGGACACGGTGAAGGTCGCCAAGCAGGCGGTCGAGACCGGCATGTGGACGAACTACGAATGGGAACGCGGCGAATACACGTATCAGCACATCCCGAAGGAGTACAAGCCGGTCAAGGAGTACTTGAAGAACCAGGAGCGGTTCAACCACCTGAACGAAGAGCACATCGCCAAGATGCAGGCGTTCATCACGGCGAAGGTCAAGGCTCCCGGAAAGCCGGTCGAGGTTCCCGTACTCGGCCCCAGGGAGCAGGCGTAAGCAGTAGAGTCCCGCACGTCGGTACGTCCGGGGAGGAGCACGGGAGCATCCGTGCCCCTCCCCGGCTTGGAATAATAGAGGGTGCCAGGCGGCAATAAAACGATTATTCTTTATATGGATTATTGGCGTCGATCGTGCAGGCGTCAAAAGAAATAAGATCCAGGTACGATCCAGAGGAAAGGAGGAGGAGGTTGTGCGGGATTATTGAACCGGGCATCAAAAAAAAAGCTTGGGAGGGTTCATCCATGGGGAAAAGGTTTTCAGGGCGGAAGATCGGTCTGGTCGTCGCATGCTCTTTGGCGTTGGTGTTCACCTCCATCGGAACGGCAAGCGCCTGGGTCCCTGACAGGCCGGTAGAGTTCATCATTCCGGCGGGATCCGGCGGCGGCGCCGATGTCATGGCGCGGTTCATCTCCCCCCTCGTCTCCAAGTACAAACTGTCGCCGAAGCCGTGGGTCGTCATCAACAAGTCCGCCGGCGCCGGGGCGGAAGGCTTCATGTACGTGAAGGGCCAGAAGGGCAACGCGAACCTCATCATCATCACCCTCGACAACCTGTTCACGACCCCCCTGGCCACCGGGGTTCCCTTCAACTGGAGAGACCTGACCCCGGTATCGCGGCTTGCACTGGATGAATTCGTCCTCTGGGTCAACGCCGAATCGCCTTACAAGACAGCCCAGGAATATATCGACGCCGTAAAGAAAGAGCCGGGCAAATTCGTCATGGGCGGCACCGGCGCGAAGCAGGAAGACCAGATCATCACGGTTCTGATGGAGCAGGGGTTCGGCCTGAAGTTCAACTATGTCCCGTTCAAGGGCGGCGGCACGGTGGCCGTAGAGCTCGTCGGCAAGCACATCAACTCGTCCGTGAACAACCCGGCCGAGGCCGTCAGCCACTGGAAAAAAGGGTCGCTGCGGGCACTGGCCGCGTTCGATACCGATCGGATCAACCTGCCGGACTGGAAGGGCATCCCCACGATGAAGGAAGCCACCGGCAAGGACATCAGCTACCTGATGCTGCGCGGCATCTTCATGGCCCCCGGGGTCACCAAGGAACAGTCGGAATACTATATCCAGACGTTGAAGAAGGTGACGGAAACCCCGGAATGGAGAAAGTACATCTCCGACAACGGGCTGAAGGACGCCTTCCTGACGGGACCTGAATTCGTGAAATGGCTCGAGGGAAAAGAAGCCACGACCAAGGACCTCATGGCGAAAGGCAATCTGTTGAAGAAGTAGCTAAGGCATACGCAACGCGCACCCGGAGGAAGCGGGGGGAGGAACCCCGCTTCCTCTCTTTATGCGGCATTTTCATAACGGTTGGGATGGGGAGGCAAGATGCGAAAGGCCAATCTTGGGGTGGCCATTTTCCTGTTCGTGCTCGGCGCGATCGTCATGTACGACGCAGTGCGCCTCGGATTTCGCTGGGATCCGGGGTTTGGCCCGGGAGCCGGCTACCTGCCGTTTTATCTGTCCCTGGGCGTGCTCATCTGCACCGCCATTTTCATCGTCAAACAGGTCATTCAACTGTCGAAGATAGGGATTGTGGGAGACAAGCCGCTGATCCAGGAGGGGGGGCTGAAGCCGATCCTCTGGGTGCTTTTACCGTCCACGGCCATGGTGATCCTGATTTCCATCATCGGGCTGCACTTCGCGGCCTTCGTTTTTCTCCTGTTCTACATGCGGGTGGTCGGGAAGATCGGTTGGCTCGAATGCGCCCTGGTAAGCATCCTGATGCCCATCGGCTTGTACGTCGTGTTCGACCGGCTGTTCCTGATCCCGTTGCCGGACGGGATGCTCGGAAACTATATCAAGCTTCCATTTTGATATCGGAGGGAGATCAACGTGGCGGAGAATTTCCACAACCTGATGATGGGCATCAGCGTCTCGATGCAGCCATACAATTTCATGATCGCCATGATCGGGCTGGTGCTCGGGGTCATCGTGGGCGTTCTTCCCGGGCTGGGGGGAGCCAACGGGGTCGCTATCCTCATCCCCCTCACGGTGGCGATGCAACCCGTCTCGGGCATCATCCTGCTGGCGAGCATCTACTGGGGGGCGCTGTACGGCGGGAGCATCACGTCCATCCTGTTCAACATCCCCGGTGAACCGTGGTCCGTTGCGACCACGTTCGACGGCTACCCGATGGCAAAGAAGGGTCATGCCGGAAAAGCGCTCGTGTTGTCTTTCTTTTCCCACTTTGTCGGTGCGGTTCTCGGCGTCATCATGTTGAGTTTCTTCGCGCCGGTCATCGCGAACTTCGCGTTGCGGTTCGGTCCCGCCGAGATCTTCTCCGTGATGGTCCTCACGTTCAGCGCATTCGTCGGGCTGAGCGGGAAGGATCCTCTGAAAACGTGCGTCGCCATCTTCCTCGGGTTCATCCTGTCCGCGGTCGGGATGGACATCGTCACCGGGCAGCTGCGTCTGACGTTCGGCTCGATCGACCTGATGGGGGGGTTCAACTTCATCGTCGCGGTCATCGGGTTGTTCGGACTGGGGGAGATCTTCCTCACGGTCGAGGAAGGCCTCAAGCTCGATTCCACGGAGGGCGGAAAGGTCACGTTCAAGGATATGGCGTGGGGAGTGAAGGAACTCCTGATCGAATGGAAGGCGCTTCTGCTGGGTTGCGTCATCGGATGCTGGATGGGCCTCAAGCCCGGCGGCGCGACCCCCGCCTCGTTCATGGCGTACGGGTTCGCCAAGCAGGGTCACAGGAAAAGCGAGGAATTCGGGTTCGGGGCTTCCGCGGGGATCATCGCACCCGAAGCGGCCGCCCACGGCGCGGGAACGTCCGCGGCGCTTCCCATGATCACCTTGGGGATCCCCGGTTCCCCGACCATGGCCGTCATCATGGGCGGTCTCATGATCTTCGGTCTGTTGCCCGGGCCGATGCTCTTCGTGGAACACCCCGATTTCGTCTGGGGCTTCATCGGCAGCTGCTGGATCGGAAACTTCATCGGCCTTCTGGTCGTGCTGGCGTTCGCGCCCCTCTTCGCCGCGATCCTCAAGGTCCGGTTCGCCATCATCATGCCGATCATCATTTACGTCTGCGCCATCGGCGCCTACGCGGTGAACAACCGGGTGATCGACATCTACTACATGATCGGGTTCGGCGTCGTCGGGTACCTCTTCAAGAAACTCGACTATCCTCTCGCGCCGTTGGTCCTGGCCCTGGTGCTGGGAGACATGGCGGAGTCCGCTTTGCGGCAGGCGCTCCTTATATCCGGGGGCAGCCCTATCGTCCTGATCAAACCCCCGATCGCGCTGCCGATCATGATCGCCGGGCTCGTCATTTTCTTCTGGCCGACGATCTCGGGTATCATCAAAAAGAGACGTTTGAAGGTCGGACCCGGCTGAGGAGAGCATACCGCAACCGGGTTTGATGCCGGAACTTGTCGGATATAGCGGGGAAATGCATCTGTGATCGTCCGTCCGGTAGTGGGGATTGAAATGATGCGGTCTGGGGAATCGCCTTCACACGGCATCCCCGGCCGCATCTCTTTTTTCCCGGCGGTCCCGCGATGACGCCGGCGGGAAAGATCCTCATCACCGGCGGCGCGGGGTCGTGCGGGAGGTACCTGACCGCATCGCTCCTGGGACGGGGGTACGAGGTTCGGGTGATCGACAAGGACGTGGAGCCCCTTCGGCCTCTCGGGGACAAGGGCCTTACGCTTTTTCCGGCCGGGATGGAAGACAGGGGCGCCCTGAGGTCGGCGGTGGACGGGGTGGACGCCGTTCTCCACTTCGCCTGGTCTTTTTCCGAAGATCCCCTGGTGGTTCTGGAGCAGGACATGAGAGGCCACATCTATCTGCTCGAGGAGATGGCCTCCCGGAAAGTACGGCACCTGATCTATGCGAGCACGGCGGTGGTGTACGGGAAGCCGCGGTATTCCCCTATCGACGAGGAGCATCCCCTTCGGGTGGAAGAGGCGAGGAAGCCCCTCTACGGGATCGCGAAGGCCGGCGCCGAGAAACTGTGCCTCATGTACGGAAAGACCAAGGGACCGCCGGCCACCGTCGTCCGTTTCTGGTGGGCGTACGGAGACGAGATCGGCGGCAAGCACTTGCGGGAGATGCTCAAGACCGCATCGGCGGGAACCCCCCTGGAAGTCCCCGGCGATTCCGGCGGAAGTTTCCTTCACATGGCGGACCTGGCGCAGGGGATGGAACGATGCCTTTTCCACCCCAAGGCATACGGGCGGACCTTTAATTTCTCCACCGTCTACGTCACCTGGGAAGAGGTGGCGGAAATGGTTCGCGACGTGACCGGCTCGTCCTGCGGGATCCGGTGCATCCCGAGGGAGGAATGGACGGGCGCCGCCTTTCTATCCGACCACTGGGAGTTGTCGGATGCATCGGCCAGGGAGCTCCTCGGATACCGCCCCATGGAAGCCCCCGCGGCGAAGGCATCCCTGAAAGCCGCGATCTCCAACTGCTGGGAGACGATGCGCATGAAAGCGTAGGCTCCCGTAACGATAGGAACCTAATCCCCGTAGAGGAAACGACGATGGAGGTATGTGATGTTTGATTTGAGCTGGTTCGGATCGATCGGTTTCGACGGATTTCTGCCCGCGCTGCTCGGCGCCGTGCGGCACGACTTCGGCTGGCTGGGGTGGATCTCCTTCGACTACGCGTTTTTATCCGCGTTGTTGAGCATCATCCTGATCGACCTGGTCCTGGCGGGCGACAACGCCGTGGTCATCGCCCTGGCCGTACGGAACCTCGAGGGGAAACAGAAGAGGTGGGGCATCATCCTGGGGGCGGGCGCCGCGGTGATGCTGCGGATCGTCTGCACCATGTTCGTGGCGCAGATGTTGATGATCCCTCTCCTGAAATTCGTCGGAGGGGCGTTGATCGCCTGGATCGCGGTGAAGCTCCTGACGCAGGAGCACGAGGACGAGAAGGTCGACCAGGCGAAGAACCTGATACAGGCGATCAAGCTGATCGTCATCGCGGACATCGTCATGAGCCTCGACAACATGCTGGCGGTCGGAGGGGCGTCCAAGGGGAACATGTTCCTGCTGCTCTTCGGGTTGGGGATGAGCATCCCTCTCGTCGTGGGGACCAGCTCTCTCCTTTCCCTGCTGATGGGCAAGTACCCGATCATCGTCGTCATCGGCTCCGCCGTCCTGGGGAAGGTCGCGGGCGAGATGATAACGACGGATGCCTTGGTCCAGAAGTGGTTCGCCCTCCCGCACTATGTCACCTACATCGCCGAGGTGACCCTCGCCATCGGGGTCGTCGTGGTGGGGAAACTGATCATGAAGCGGAGGAAGGCGCGGAAGGATGCGGCCGAGGCGTTGCGCCCGCAGATCGTGGAGAGCGAACCGGAGAAAACGCCCGTGGAAATGAAATAACCCCCCCCCCCGCGGGACCGATTCCGCCGTTTTCGATCCGGAAGTGCGGCCGTACGTTGAAATGCGTACGGCCGTTTCATTATAATGACGCCTACGGATGAAACCATGCCTCGTGGAGGGTGCTGATGGCCAGAAGCGCGAGAAAGTATGTCTATTTTTTCGGGAACGGGAAGGCGGACGGATCGGGGAAGATGAAGGACCTGCTGGGCGGAAAAGGGGCCGGGCTGGCCAACATGACGAACCTGAAGATCCCCGTGCCCGCCGGGTTCACCATCACCA
>Ga0214471_10000352_pt1 | contig 40688 bp, 30 predicted proteins | sample RVTome_5_FD_207665 | JGI IMG/M metagenome (GOLD analysis project Ga0214471, IMG submission 207665) | Soil microbial communities from uranium-contaminated site in the Upper Colorado River Basin, Wyoming, United States - RVT142D155 | ecosystem: Environmental > Terrestrial > Soil > Contaminated >... | reverse complement strand
CAGGGACACCCCGTCCCCGTTGACATCTCCCGCCTGCACCTGTAATGCCCGCAGCGCGGCATCTTCGGAGAATACCTCCACGCCATTGATCAGATAATTGACCAGCAGGATCGCATCGCCGACCTCATAGGAGAGACCGTTCTGGTTGATGTCACCCCGTGATCCCGCCGGCTCCACGATCCGCATCTGGGCACTGGCCAACCGGACACCGGGCAGCACACTGCCGGACAGCGACGCTTCACAGTTTTCATAGTCCGACTCCGCCATCACGAAGGTCATGTCTCCCGACCGGCTGCTGATGGTGTTGTCGGTACAGCCATCCAGACACGCCTGCCAGTAGACACTCTGACCCGCCAGTTGACGGTTGGGGGTCACATTGACCGTCACATTGGCCAACACCCCCACCGGACGGTACGCCGACGACGGGGGATGCATCGCACCATTGGCCAAATCCGCCATGGCGATCAGACGGATCACGCCGGTCTCCAAACGGTAGGTGAAGTACTCCCAGTCCGCCAAGGCGGATCCCCGTTCGACCTGGGCGATGCTGAAGACGTTGTCATCATAGGCGAAGGCCAGCTCGAAGGAGCCGACATCCGACTGCGCGGAGTCCAAACGAATCGGAATGGTTGACCGTCCGCCGACCGCGACATCCACCGGCGATGAGACGTCCCCCGCCGCCACGAAGAAGGGGCAATCGGGACGCAGCACCGTCACCACCCGCTCGCAGAACGCCTCGTTGCCGCAGGCATCGGTGGCCGTGTACGTGTACGTGATCGGAACCGAAACATCGGTGCACCCCACACCGCCGACACTGGAGCGGAAGCAGGTGACGACCACGTCGCACCCGCCGGTGACGGTCGCATCATTCGGATCACACGGGGGCAAGTCGGCAAAGCGTTGGACAATGATATTCGACAGGCAGGAGATCGTTACCGATGAGCTGCCGCCGATCGTGATAATCTGATCGCAGGAGGCCATGCTGCCGCACTCGGACGTAGCGACGTAGGTGCGGGTCACCGTGCCCCCGCACGGGTCGCCGACGAGAGGGCCGTCGCTGCACGTAACTGTTACCGAGCCGCAGTTGGTCGTCACCGTCGCGTCGTTGGGATCGCATGGCGGCAACTCGGCCAAACAGCCGACATTGAAATCGTCCGGACACGTGATTGTCGGAATGTCGCCCAGCACGGTGATGATCTGATCACACGACGCTACCCCGCCGCACTCGTAGGTCGCGGTGTATGTGCGCGTGATTGTACCGGAGCATGGTCCGCCGACCAGCGGGCCATCGCTGCAGGTGATGGTCACACTGCCGCAATTGGCGGTCGCGGTCGCATCGTTGGGATTGCACGGCGGGACATCTTCGAGACAGGCGACATCGAAGTCGGCGGGGCATGAGATCGCGGGCACATCGCCGGTCACCGTGATGATCTGATCACACGAGGTCTGATTGCCGCAGTCGTCGGTCGCCGTAAAAGTCCGCGTGATGGTGCCCGAGCAGGTGCCACCGACCAGGGGGCCATCGCTGCAGGTCACCGTCACACCGCCACAGTCATCGGTGGCGGTGGCATCGCCGGGATCGCAGGCGGGCACATCGGCGAGACAATCGACGCTGAAGTCGTCGGGGCAGACGATCGTCGGGGGATCGTCGGAGACCGTAATAAGCTGCACGCAAGTCTCCGTGTTGCCGCAGGCATCGGTGGCGGTATAGGTCCTCGTGATCGTGCCGGAACAACCGCCTCCCGGCGGCGGACTGTCATTGCAGGTGATGGTGACCGCGCTGCAGTTGTCGGTCGCGGTCGCATCACCCGGATCACACGGTGGGACATTGGCGAAACAGCCGGCGTCGAAGTCGGCCGGACAGACCGTGAAGACCGGCGGCGTATCGTCGATGACGGTATGAGTGCGCACGCATTGAGATGAGTTGCCGCAGTCGTCGGTAAACGAGAAAACATCCGTGAAGATCAAGGGATCGCCGGGACATCCGGAGCCGCCATTGTCGCTGCGCGAGCTGGAAATCGAAACCGACGGATCGCATTGATCGATCGGACCGACTCCGCCGAGTGCCAGCGGCTGGACTTGTGAGACGCACTGATAGTTCGCATTCGTGCCGCACGTGCCGCCGTACGAGGGCGGTGTGGTGTCTTCGACGAAGATGGTCTGAACGCAACTGGCCATATCGCCGCTGGTGGCGGTCGCCGTCCAGGTGCGCGCGATGGTTTTCTCGGCCGGACATCCGCCCGGCGTCTCCGCATCGCTGTAAGTCAAGGTCACCGTGCCGCAATCAGGATTCGATGTATAGGTCGCCGTCCCGGTGAATGACGGATTGTTCGATTGATGACACTGGATGGTCTTATCGGCCGGACAGTTGATCGTCAGCACACAGACCGTTGCCTCGTTGCTGGAAAGAGTCGACGGCTGGTGGCGCTGTGAGGACTGCTCGGCTGCGTGTCCGACATTTGTCAGCGAAACGACAAGTGCGACGATGGACACACAACATCGACACCAGATGCGGCTGTTCATAATTTCCTCCCCTTGCTATTGACTTGTCGCTATTGGCCCAAGCCGGGCCATGGGCGAGACCATGTAGACGTACTGCACAAGCGAGTTACGCAGAGGAAAAAGACGAAGTCAATAGCCAGTTAAGCAGGGCAGCGAAGCCACGGCCGCACGGCAGATGCCGGTGATGTCTGATCGGATCGATCCCTTAAGCTCAAATCCGGCGAACATAACACCAAACCCGGCAGCGACTTATCCACCAGAGAGCGTGCCGCCGGTACCGGCATCGCCTGGCATGACTATCGCACTGCTTCAGTCGTTTCGGTGGGCCGGACTCTTGGGATCGGAGACTGGGATGGTCGGACGCGCGCTTCACGAAAACCGACCATTTGGCCGGAATCCTCGTCCCAGAGTTTCAGGCGTACGCAGCGCAAGCCGTCGGCCATCGTGAGCCGTGTCACATTCTGCAACTGCGAGTGCGCCTGGAGACAATCATGCAGTCGATAGTTCGGTATGCGGCTGTTGAGATGATGGACGTGATGAACGCCGATATTCCCCGAAAACCAGTTGATGATCTTCGGCAGATCGTAGAAGGAACTGCCCCGCAATCCCGCATCGTGATAACCCCAGGAGGGCTGCCGGCGCCAGTACGTGTCCTCGAATTGGTGCTGAATATAGAACAGCCATATGCCCGCAGTGCCCGACAGCATCGTGATGGGCAACTGAACTTTCAGGAATGCCATGCCGCCGACAGCCCACCACATGAGGGCGATGAGTCCGCCGATACAAAGATTCGTCAAAATGACGCTGCGCCATTCACGCCTCCATGACAGCGGCAGGTCGAGCGGGAATCGATGCTTCAAAACGAAAAGGTAGAACGGGCCGATGACGAACAGCACCAGCGGATTGCGATAGAGCCGGTAGCCCAGCCGCCGGACGCGAGACAGCGACCGGTATTCACGAACGGTCAGCGTGGTAATGTCACCGAAATCGCGCCGGTCCAGATTACCGGAGGTGGCGTGGTGAATCGCGTGTGTCCTTCGCCAGTACCCGTAGGGGGTGAGCGTCAGGACACCCAGTATGAAACCGAGTCCATTGTTGACCCGCTGGTTTTTGAAGAACGATCCATGGCCGCAATCATGTTGAATGATGAACAGCCGCACCAGAAACCCCGCCGCCGGGACCGCCAGAACGAGTGTGATCCAATACGAAACCCGAAGACTTTGCAGCATCAGAAACCACACGGCCGCAAACGGAATCGCCGTATTCAGCAATTGGAAGAGACTGTCACGGAGCTCGGGCCGGAACTCGAGGTGCATTGTGCTGACTCTCTCGGCACCGTTCGTTGTAACAGTCAAGAGCCGAATCCTCTCTACAGCGACATCGATCCGCACGGATCAGCGTCGATAAGGCGACCTTCGTGATCCGCTTTTCGCGGCTCGTTTGATCCGCCGTCCATGCTCAACGTTCAGTCCGCTCGTCAAGTTCGCTGACACCTCAAACCGTGCGGCCGACTCCAACGGTTCGCCAATCACACAGGCAGGCGTCAGGCGGTGTGCCGTCGACGGCCTCGACCTCCCGCCGGGGGCGGAGTGTCTCCGAGCCGGCGTGGCCCGTCCGGATCGAGTCCCACCGTCCGCAACGGGTCGCGGAGCGGCGTAATCGAATCCAGCCATCGTCAGACGCGGCAGCCGTCGTCCCAGCGCCTGTTCAATCGCGCGCAGATCGGCCTCCTCGCTTTCAGACACAAACGTAAACGCATCGCCGGTACGGGAAGCCCGCGCGGTGCGTCCCACACGATGGATGTAACTGTCCGGCATATTAGGAACATCAAAATTCACGACGTGGGACAGGGAATCCACATCGATTCCCCGTGCCGCGATGTCGGTGGCAACCATCACCTGAAACCGTCCCGATTTGAACCCCGCCAGGGCCTCGGTGCGTTGACTCTGGCTGCGGTTACCGTGGATGCGCTCGCATTTTACCCCCCGTTGGCGCAAGTAGGTCGCGAGCCGATTGGCACGGTGCTTCGTCCGCATGAAGACCAAGGCGTTCTTGATCCCATTGCGGCGCAGTAGTTCCACCAGGAGCGCGGGCTTTAAGTCCTGGCGGGCCGGATAGACTGCGTGATTGATCCCGGATGCCGCCTCCGGCTTGCGATCGACATTGACCCGGACCGGATGCTGGAGGATTTGCTGCGACAACAGCACGATTTCCGGAGGAAGTGTCGCCGAGAAACAGAGCGTCTGACGCCGGTCGGGCAGATGTTTGAGTATCCGACGGACATCGGGGAGAAAACCCATGTCGAGCATGCGGTCGGCCTCATCGAGAACGAGGAACTCCAGGGCATTCAGTCGCGCGTAAGGATACTGGAAATGATCGAGCAACCGTCCCGGCGTTGCCACGATCACGTCGACTCCGCGGCGAAACGCCTGTTCCTGAGGACCGATGGCGACCCCACCGAAGACTGCCGCGCAGGTGATGTTGGTCCGTTTGGCCAGCGACTTGATGTGGTCGACGATCTGTGCGGCCAATTCACGCGTCGGCGTGAGAACCAAGGCGCGGGTCGCTCCGCGTTGGCCGCCCAGCAAACTCTGCAGAATCGGCAGCGCAAACGCAGCGGTCTTTCCGGATCCGGTGGTCGCGCAGGCCAGGATGTCATGCCCCGCCAGCGCCGGCGGAATCGCATCCCTCTGAATCGGAGTCGGTTGAGTGAAGTGCAGGCCCGTTACGCCGCGTATGAGGTCGGGGTGCAGGGCAAACTTTGAGAAGTCATTCACGATACGGTCTTCCTGTCTGGCCAATGCCATTTAGGGGGATAAGGTGTCTGAAGCTGTAAGCAGGAGTGCGGAAAGCTCAGAAACACCAGCGGCCCCCGTCGCCGGTGCCGAGTCATTATACGAAAGAAACGCAGGGAATCCTCGAATTATCTCGCGCGAACGACGACAGGGGTGTTTAACTCGAAGCAGCGTTCTTCGGAGCGCCTCCCGACATCGTCGGCAGTGCGATGTCCTTACGCTGGAGCCGCTTACGAGCCGATGCGTAACGACAACTGGATCGTTCGCTCCCGTCATCGAATGAGCCGGTCCCTTGTTGATGCCCTTGAGTAAAGAGCGTCCGGATGGGATTCTTCCCATGGTTGTAGGTTTGGCACGAGGATGAGTGTATAATGGAGGGTCAACAAAGGAGCGTCTCACCCGTCCCAATGGCCAATTCTATCCAGCCTTCGCGTACAAGAAAACCGAGAGTGTATCATGGTTCAGGCCAGGTCATCCGTCTGCGGTGCGATGTCTGCGGCGTGGTGATCGGAGAAGCGCGTGCCAGAGAATCCGTAGTCACCGCGACCCACCTGCGTGGATGGTGCAACGAGCACCTGCCGGGTGTCCGGAGCGCCGTAGTCGCCGCCCACCAGTAGGCCGGCGCCGCTACGCCCGGATGTCTCATCGGCTCATGATTCCGAAGACTCGGTGTTATTCGCGTCCTTTGGGAACCCCGATGTGCCGATAATTGTCTTATCGGCATATAGTCGCCCGACGATACGTCCATGGTCATGAGACTATCCGATACAATGTCCGGCCGGTTGGTCGGCCTGCTGATACTGGTGGCGCTGTTTGCGGGATACGCCACGTGTGTCATCTGTGACGCAGAAGACTGTTGCGACGAAGCGCGTTGCGATGAAATCTGCGCCTGCCATTGCGCCTGTTCTTTTTGTGTCGTGCCGCTGCTCGATGTACGGGTCAACTCATTGATGTGTCTCGGTGAGATCGCCGAGTCATCCTCTGATGTCTCGGTCCAATGCGACCCCCAGGGTCTGTTCCGACCGCCTCGCTCTTCCTAACCCGGCTGCCCATTCTTAAAAAGAGTCAATCCGCGCCACCGATGTTTGGCCGCGCGAATGAATTCTTTGATTCCGGACGAATTCGTCCGAGAGAGGATCATTTCAGATGCGCAAGAATGTCATTGTCTACACCACCCTGCTGGCAGTCGGCGCCTTGATCGGCTGGTTTGCCGGACAGAGGTCGCCATCCTCACAGATACAATCGGAACGTGTGGCCACAGCCGTCTGCGCTGTGCATGGCATAGACGTCGATCTGTGCACCCGGTGCAATTCGGCTCTGATACCCAGGTTCACAGAGAGCGGCGACTGGTGTGTTGAGCACAATGTCCCGGAGTCCCAATGCGAGCTCTGCAACCCGGGGCTCGCACGCGCGGCATCAGCCGTCTGTCCGCATGGATTAAGCGCGAACATCTGCGCACGGTGCCACCCGGAACTCATCGCGTCGTTTAAGGAGAGCGGCGACTGGTGCGCCGGGCACGATGTCCCGGAATCCCAGTGTGAGCTTTGCAATCCTGGATTGGTTCGTGCTGCCGTCATAGACGATGGCCACGGACATTCCCAGGGTGGAAGTGAACACTCGCAAATTGATGGTCAAGGTCCGGCCCAGACGGCTTCGGGGCCGGGCTCGACGTCTGAGGACTCACGCTTTCCGGGTTTGTCGGTGATCTTTGAGAAGAATCAGCCGTTGTGCCCGACTGATGGGTCGGTCATTCAGTTCGCCTCGATTCAAACCGCCGACCGCGCGGGAATTCGTGCGATGCCGGTCACGATCGGACTGGGAGGGCATCGATTCGAGGCGCCGGCCGAGACGGTCTTTGATCAGACGCGCACGACGATGATCTCCTCGACCATTCCCGTGACTATTCGCCGCTGGCGCGTCGAGCCGGGCACTCCTGTGGATGCCGATGCGCCGTTGGCGGATGTCGAATCGCCGCAGATGGCATCGCTGCAGGGCGCGTATCTGAAAGGATGGAGCGACTGGCGTGTGCATGCCCGCGAACGCGAACGCGCCGAAGCATTGCTCGCGCGTGGACTGATCGACTCGGCCGGATACGAACGCACGATGGCCGATGCAGTTGCTGCCGAGGGGCACTGCGTGGAACTGGCCAGCCAATTGCGGCTTGCCGGGTTGGCCGAGAGTGATCTGCTGGCGCTTCGTGAACGCGGCGCCGTCTCGTCGCAGTTTACGCTCCGATCAGTCGTCGGTGGGGCGCTGCTGGAACGACCTGCCGCATTGGGCACATTGATCGAGCCGGGCGTGACGATGGCAGTCGTCGGTGACCCCGCCGCAATCTGGGTTGAAGCCGATGTGCGCGATCGCGACCTCTCACGCGTGGAGGTGGGCCAAACCGTCAACTTCCTCTCCGACGCGGGCAATTCCGATCCGGTCGTCGGTACCGTCATTTGGATTTCCCAGTACCTCGATCCCCACACCCGCACCGGCATCGTCCGGGTGAAGCCGACTCGCGCCACGACGCACGTTCGCGCGCACCAGTTCGGCCGGCTGCAACTTCCCGACGGGACTCTGCAGTCGGCGATTCTTGTCCCCCATGACGCGGTGCAGTGGGAAGGCTGCTGCAATGTCGTCTTCGTGCAGGAGTCGCCCGAGCGATTTCGCCCGCGCAAAGTACGGCTGGAGACCGGCGAAAGCGGCCACTATCGCGTGCTTGACGGTCTGCGGCCCGGCGAGTCGGTTGTCGTGGAGGGCAGCTACCTGTTAAAGACGGAACTGCAGAAGGGAAGCATCGGGGCCGGCTGTTGCGGACTGGAGGCGGCATCGTGAAGGGGCCGTCTCATCCGGCACCCGCAGACGACAGCGACTCACTCCTCGGACGATGGATTGGCTTCACCATCCAATACCGAGGATTGATGCTCTTCGCGGCCGCCCTCTTGGTCGTCGTCGGCGTCATCGCGTTGACACGCCTGCCGTTTGACGCCTTTCCCGACACGACGCCGGTCATGGTGCAGGTGAATGTCACGGCATCGGGCTGGACTCCGGAGGACATCGAGCGGCAGATCACGTATCCCATCGAACGCGAATTGGCCGGGCTTTCGGGACTATCGGAGGTGCGCTCGATCTCGAAATTCGGCCTGGCGCAGGTGACGCTGCTCTTCGATGACGATATCGATCTCTATCTGGCCCGTCAGCAGACAACTGAGAGACTGGTCGGCGTAACGCTGCCCGATGGAATCGAAGCGCCGGTCCTCGGTCCGATCTCAACCGGACTGGGCGAAGTCTTCCATTATGTGTTGATCGCCGAATCTGCCGATCCGACCTATGCTCGCACGGTGCAGGACTGGATCGTCAAGCCGCAACTGCAGTCGGTGCCCGGCGTGGCCGAGATCAACGGCTGGGGCGGATACCAGCGACAGTACCACGTACTCGTCGATCCGAATCGCTTGGTGCGCTACGGCATCACGTTGACGCACGTCATCGACGTGCTGCGGGAGAACATCGGCAATGTCGCCGGGGGGCAGATGGTGCGCGGCGGCGAACGGACGCTGGTGCGCGGGGTCGGAATCGTTTCCACGCGCGAGGACATCGATGAGTTGGTCGTCGCCACGGTCGAAGGCGCGCCCATCCACGTGCACGACATCGGCGAGGTGGTGATCGGCCACGAGATCCGTCGCGGTGCGACGACCTACAACGGTCAGGGCGAGGTCGTCCTGGGGCTGGGATTCATGCTCGTCGGCGAAAACTCAGCCGACGTAACCCGACGTCTCGATGAACGCCTCGAAGAGATCAAACGGACTCTGCCGGAGGGTGTCGAAGCGCGAACAGTATACCGCCGCACCGACCTGGTCGATCAGGTGCTGCACACGGTTCGCGAGAATCTCTTCTTTGGCGCGCTGCTGGTCGTCGCCATTCTCTTCATCTTTCTTGGTAACCTCCGTTCCGGGCTGATTGTGGCGTCGGCGATCCCACTGTCGATGCTGTTCGCCTTCGACATGATGACGCGGCTGGGGATCGCCGGCAGCCTGATGAGTCTGGGGGCCATCGATTTCGGGCTCGCGGTCGACAATACGGTCATTCAGGTGGAAAACAGCATACGGCGGTTGGCGGAGCACGCAGGGTCGCCGTCACGGCTGGATATCATCCGTCGCGCGATCATGGAAGTTCGCAAGCCGACGCTCTTCGGCGAACTGATCATCATTGTGGTGTATCTGCCCATCCTGACGCTCGAGGGGATCGAGGGGAAACTGTTTCGCCCGATGGCGATCACGGTCGTGCTGGTGCTCTTCGGCTCGATGTTGTTGTCCTTTTCCGTCATTCCCGCGATGATCGCAACATTTCTCCGGGATAATGTCGGCCGTCGTGAACCGCGCGTCGTCGAATGGCTTAAACGAGCGTATCGCGCCCCGCTGGATTGGACTCTGCGTCACGCGCGCGCGGCCATCGCCATGGCGCTGATACTCGTCGTGGGCGGCGTCTTGCTCTTTGGCCAGCTCGGCTCTGAATTTGTTCCGCGCCTGTCCGAGGGCACGATCGCGATCAATCTGGTGCGGCTGGCCGGAGTCTCATTGGAGCAGTCTGTCGAATACGGCACGCGCGTCGAGCAGATCCTCCTGGATGCATTTCCCGATGAAATCGACCACGCGTGGACACGCACGGGCACGGCGGAATTGGCCACCGATCCGATGGGATTGGAGGTCAGCGATGTTTTCATCACGCTGAAGCCGCGCAACGAGTGGCGCCGGTCACGATCGCAAGCGGAATTGGTTGAACTGATCGATCAGGAGCTCTCCGATCTGCCGGGGATGAATCTCGTGTTCACGCAGCCGATCGAAATGCGCATCAACGAGATGATTGCCGGTATTCGCGGCGATATCGGCATCAAGGTCTTCGGTGATGATCTCTCCGTCCTCGTACAGAAGGCCGAAGAGATTGCGGCTCTGGTGCAGACTCTCGACGGCGCGGCCGACGTCACAGTCGAGCAAATCACCGGGCAGCCGCAATTCGACATCGCCCTGGACCGTGATAAGCTGGCTCGTTATGGGCTGGCGGCGCGCGAGGCGCTCGATCATGTCGAGAGCTTTGGCGGGATTCATGTGGGGGAAGTTTATGAAGGGCAGCGCCGCTTCGATCTCGAAGTGCGCATGATGGAATCGTACCGCCGTGTCACCGAGGACATCGCCCGTCTGCCGATCCGGTCGGAAACCGGCGCCATCGTCACGCTCGACCAGATCACGCGGCCGGAACTCCACAATGGTCCGTCGACGATTACGCGTGAGTGGAGCAAGCGCCGGATCGTCGTGCAGTGCAATGTACGGGGCCGGGATGTCGGCTCCTTTGTCGAGGAATTGCGCGAACGTATCGACGGAACTGTCGAATTTCAGCCAGGGTATTTCGTGCGTTATGGCGGGCAGTTCGAGAATCTGCAGCGGGCCCGTACGCGGCTGGCCATAGTGGTGCCGTTGGCGCTGACGCTCATCTTCGCGCTGCTGTACTGGACATACCGTTCGTTCCGCGACGCCATCCTCATCTTCACGGGGGTGCCATTGGCGGTCTTTGGGGGCGTGTGCTCGCTCTTTGTGCGCGGGATGCCGTTTTCGATCTCAGCCGGCGTCGGGTTTATCGCGCTCTCCGGCATCGCGGTGCTCAATGGTTTGGTGCTGGTGTCATCGATCAAAGGGCACCTGACCGACGGGCTGATGCTGACCGATGCCGTGCGCGACAGCGCCATCGGGCGACTGCGGCCGGTGCTGATGACGGCGTTGGTCGCATCCTTCGGCTTCATCCCGATGGCGCTGTCGCATAGCGTCGGCGCTGAGGTCCAGCGCCCGCTGGCCACGGTCGTCATTGGCGGGATCCTGACCTCGACGGCGCTGACGTTGTTCGTTCTTCCGGCATTGTACGCGCTGTTTGGGGCGAAACGTCAGCCAATCAGTGAAAGTGTCCGAGTCGACGGTGTATAACGTCTTCGGATAGTCTGATGCGGGCACTCCGATGTTTGCTCACTGCGGTTACGATGGCGTTGTCGGCGGGTGTTGTCGATGCGGCGTCCTCCGACACCGACACACTCCTTCTGCGGGCGTATGTCGATGCTGTCATCGCGGGCGATTGGGACAATGCAGAGCGTCTCTGGCATCCGGATGCCGTGGCGCGATCGCGGCGGCTCGGAATTCGGCTTGAGGAAGTCCCACTCAAGTTCGACTGTTCTTCACCGCTTTTTCTGCATCTCGACAGCATACGATCCGGTGCGGTGACGGTTTCAGTGCAGCAGCATCCGGAAGATTCGGGACGGAATGTCCTGCGATTGATCGTCTCATTTGCCGGTCAGTCGATGAGTGCTGCCTACGGTGTGGTCGATTCCGACGGTCCGCGTCGGCTGGCGCCGGTGTTGTTCACGGAGACCGGCGATTGGCATGTGCGTGACACGCGCTACCTTCGGATCCGGTGCCGCGACACCACCCGCATCAACGGCTACGCCCTGGACCGGATGGACCGATTTGTCGACTCCGTCCTGACGTACTTCGGCGCCGCCGACGCACGTCGGCGAATACTCGAACGGGAGAAGATCGAGTACGTGCTGACCGACCGTGAGGGAATGCTGCGTATGACCGGATATGACATTTCCGGGCTGACCGATCTCCCGCTCGATGCGATCGTCACCAAGCACCTGTGCCACACTCACGAGTTGGTTCACGTTCTCGTCAATTTCGTGCTGGAAAGCGTCCCGTTGTACACGCTGCCATGGATGCAGGAGGGATTGGCGGTCGCCCTGGGCGGGCGATGGGAGAAAGCGCCCGAGGTCGTACTTCAGGTCGGGGCGTTTCTCCTGGAATCGGGATTGATCAGCATTGATGAGATTCTCTCGTACGATGGTTTTCACGAGGGGGAAGGCACTTCGGACTTGTCGTACGCCCTCAGCGGATTGCTTGTACGGTGTCTGATGGACTCACTCGGCCCGGAGCGGTCACTTGACTTGTATCGTGATTTGTCCGGTCCGAAAGCGGCATTGCGCGCCCTGCCGCCGTTTGAAATCAAACGCCGAATCAGCACACACGACGGGATCGACATGTCATCTGCGTCGATCCCGTGCACGGCCACGCGCGAACTTGTACGCGGGAGCGGATTGCACCCGTGCAATGAACCGATCGCTGCGAAAATAATTCATGAAAGTCGGGCGGGCGGAATGACCGGAACGGTTTCCGAAGACGACTCGATGTTCGTATTTGAGATTCGGTCCGATACAGGAACGCCCGATGGTACGTTTCTCGTTGGGTCGACCGCCGGGGACGGTTACGATGGATATCGCAGCGCACTCTTCGAGCGGCAACATCGCGATGTGCCGTACGGCGGTGAAGTGTTGGGCATCGTATTTGACGATCAGGAAGTCGGATTGTATGACTATCGAACCGACATGCTGCTGTCCAAGTTTGCCGCCGGATTCTCGTTTGGCAAACGTATTTGGGATCCCGACGAACACACGGTACGTTTCGGGCTCGACAAGACGGTGGTTTCCATAAACATTGCGGCAGAGCCGTGCCGCATGATTCAGCGTCCGCACTGATCCAATGTCACCCTCCCGCATGGCGGAAGCCCCGCATCATCGCTGTTTCGCCGGACACTCGAACATCGCATTGTAGTCGCCGTGATGCGCCGGGAATCATGCGATATCGCGATCATCGGCGCGGGTGCCGCAGGGTTGGCAGCCGCCGTCTTTGCGGGCGCACGCGCGCGCAAGCCGGATGCACGCATCATTCTGATCGAAAGCGCGCGCAGACCGGGTGCCAAGATCTTAGTCAGCGGCGGCGGCCGCTGCAATGTCACCAACGATGTCGTCACCGCCGACGACTTCTGGGGCGGCTCGCGTCACACGATCGCCAAAGTGCTTCAAGCATTCAGCAACGAAGACACGGTGGCGTGGTTTCATCGTATGGGCGTCCCGCTCAAGCTGGAGTCCACCGGCAAATACTTCCCGACATCCGACCAGGCGCAGACCGTGTTGTCGGCGTTGCTGGCACAGGTAGCGCCGGCCGGCGTCGATCTGACATCCGGGGAGCGCGTGACGGATGTGCGGCTCGACGGCGACGGTTTTCTCGTGCAATGCAAATCGATCGCTGGGCAAACGTCGATGTGCCGCGCGCGTCGCGTCATCGTCGCGACCGGCGGGCTGTCGCTGCCGAAGTCGGGCAGCGACGGCGCCGGGCTTTCGATCATGCAGCGCCTCGGACACACGATCATTCCGACAACGCCGGCCCTCACGCCGCTGGTTTTGCGATCCGGGGCGAGTGTCGGAGGACGATTCTCCGAGTTTCGCGGGATTACAATGGACGCCCGACTGCGGTTGTGCCGTGGTCGCCGCACCCAGCCGATCATTGAATTGACCGGTTCATTGGTCTTCACGCACTTTGGAGTCTCCGGGCCGGTCGCGATGAATCTCTCTCGCCACTGGCTGCGGGCACGAATGGCTGACCGGCACACATCACTGCGCGTGGTCTTCGGAGTCCCCACACTGGCGACCATCGAGCAAGCCGATCAATGGCTGCTCAAACAGGCACGAGCTCATCCCCGACGGTCCGTCGAAACTGCACTATCGGAGTTGCTGCCGGATCGCATCGCGCAGGCGATCGTCGCCGAATTCAACGAGCAGTCCACGCTCTCGCAGTTGCCGTCACAGACACGACGCCAGCTCGCCCTCCAACTTGTGGAGCTGGAGCTGGATGTGGTCGATACCCGCGGCTATTCCCACGCCGAGGCGACGGCCGGGGGCGTCGACTTGCGCGAAATCGAATGGCGGACCATGGAATCGCGCAAGATGCGCGGCCTGCATCTGTGCGGAGAGATACTCGACGTCGACGGGCGAATCGGCGGCTTCAACTTCCAGTGGGCATGGTCGACCGGATTCCTGGCGGGTCGCGGCGCAGCCGAAGCTCTCGGGCGCTAGTTGGCATGATTTAATTGACACCGGCACTCGGTCGATAGACCAATTGGAGTAACCCTGACCACAGGTCAATGGGAGACAACATGCCGATGCCATCACGTCTGCCGTATCTCGCGATAGCCCCCGTGGCAGTGCTCGTGACACTCGGGTTCTATTTCGCTTTTGAACGCGAAGGCGTATACAAGAACGCCAAGAGTCCTGAGACTGAGGGCCCGGGAACTCAGTTGTCGATCGACCAGCGGCTGCACAAGGGCATTGACGTGTCGTTCCACAGCGGATCGGTCGATTGGACCGCCGTCGCCGCTCAGGAATTCACGTTCGCGTTCCTGAAAGCAACCGAGGGCGATGATCTGCGTGATCCGTCGTTTGGCTCCCACTGGTCAGAGGTGAAGTCCGCCGGGATGGCGCGTGGCGCGTATCACTTCTATGTGACCGAAGACGATCCCGATACGCAGGCGCAATTGTTTATCGGCGTGGTCGAGTTAGAGCCCGGAGATTTGGCTCCGGTGGTGGATATCGAATTGATCGGCCACCATACGCAGCCGGGACTGAAGGCACGGCTGAAACGGTGGCTCGATGTCGTGGAGAGTCACTACGGAGTCAAACCGATCATCTACACCAGCCCCAAGTTTTGGAACGAACATCTTGGTCCGGAATTCGGCGATTACCCGCTGTGGATCGCCGAGTATGAAGTCGATGAGCCGAAAGTTCCGAGCGGATGGTCAACCTGGCATCTGTGGCAATGCGTCGGTGACACGTCCGTGCCGGGAGTCGAAAAGGGGGCCGACATCACACGACTCAACCATGAAGCGATCCGATTCTCGGAGTTGATTGTGCCGCCGTCGGGTCGGGATTTGTAGGGAGACCACGGGCCAAACGACGGACGCGGGCAGGCGGCTCGGTCACCGATAATTGTCGAAGCTCAGATGGAATGACAAGTCCGCGCCGCGCAACGCCTCGATCACCGATTGCAAGTCATCCTTCTTTGAACCGGCCACCCGTACCTGCGCATCCTGAATCGACGTCTTCACTTTCAGCTTTAACTCTTTGATGATCTTGACGATCTCTTTGCACTGCTCGGTACTCAGGCCGGATTGAACTTTGATCCTTTGCGTCACGGTCCCCGAGAAGGTCGCCTCGATGTCGCCATAGACCAATCCCTTCAATGGTACCTCGCGCTTGGCGAGCCGTCCGAGCAGAATCTCCAGCACGTTTCGGCGCCTCATATCGTCATCGCCGACGACCGTGATCTCGCGTTCTTTGCGATTGAGCGCGATGCTGCTCTTGCTCCCCTTAAAGTCAAACCGCTGGCTCATCTCGCGCGTTGCCTGATTAACGGCATTGAGCACTTCTTCCATGTCGATCTTTGAGACAACATCGAATGAATAATCTTGTGCCATCGGCAATAATCCCTCCGCGGGCTACTTGAACAGGTCGACGAAGAATCTCTTCATCGCATCCCACGAGCGTTTGTCCGCCGCTTCGTTGTACGCCGCGCCTTTGGCTTTGTCGTCGCCTGCCATCGGCTGCGTGAAGGCGTGAACCGCATCCTCGTAGGCCACATATTCGTACTTTACGCCGGCGTCCGTCATCTCCTTGATGAAGGCCGCCACCGATTCGGGTGAGACATGCGGATCATCAGCGCCATTGAGAATCAACACGCGCCCCTTGATGTTCTGGGCGTCATCGGGATTGGACGCATCCAGACCGGTATGAAATCCGACCACGCCGGCGACATCTTTGCCCGACCGCGCCAATTCCAGACAAACCCACCCGCCAAAACAGTAGCCGATCGCGGCAGTTTTGGCTGGGTCGACACGTTCGTGTTGCGTCAGCCAATCGAACGCCGCGCCCACGTGCCGACGGGTCAGCGACGGATCGCCCTTGAACTGTCCGGCCTGTGCCCCGGCCGACTGCGGCGAATCAGGACGCACGCCCTGGCCGTAGAGGTCCGCGGCGAACGCAACATACCCAAGTTGCGCCAGTTGTTCGCAGCGGGATTTCTCATAGTCGGTCAACCCCATCCACTGATGAACGACCAGCACACCGGGACGCTGACCGGCGGTCGAATCGTCGTAGGCGAGATACCCCTCGCAGGTGCGGTCGCCGGACCGATACTCGATCGTTTGAGTGACAACCTTGCCAGATGCGGTCGAGATGAAGGCAAGGGATAACATTAGCGCCAGCGCAGATTTCATCTCAGTTCCTCCTCGGGTTCAAATACGACAGAAGGCGCCGCCGGCGCAATGGCCGAGGATCGATTTGTCTTTCCCATGGTGGATGTGCTCCGCGCCCGGACCGGGGCCGGTCGGCGCCCGACGCAGAATTCGGCTTGACAGGGGCTGACAAATCATGTTCTCGTTTCTGCAAATAACCGACCTTCCCACGGAGGGGAGGTCCCTCACCATCCCAACCGCTTCACCTTAGGAGGCCTGAATGAGAGACTCATTCAGACGTCTTCGTCACAACAGGGGAGTCCTCATCGGTGTGGCGATCGCCGTCGCCGCAGGAATCTGGGGATGTTCCGTCGTCGACGAATCCGCGACCGGTCCCACGGCGTTTTCCGATGACGCTCTGGGACGCATCAGTCCCCAGTTGCAATCGGTCATGGCCGTGCAGGAGGCCCACACAAAGCGCTTGATGGCGGAGCCGGATGTGATCGGCACAGCCACGACGCTTGATGCCAAGGGTCAACCGGCGGTCATGCTGCTGGTGACATCCCAGAAGGCGGCCGATGCGGCGCCCAGGACTCTCGATGGCGTCCCAGTCGAGATCGTCTTAACCGACCCGATCGTTGCCATGAAGGGCCCCGGGGGCGGGGGTGGCGGCGTCAGTCATACCGCGAAACAAACACCCCCCATCCAGCTCGGGACCTCGGGTGGCTGGCGCTATGACCTCGCCAACGGGTACTGTTGCGGCGGCACCCTCGGGTCGCTGATCCAGGTCGGCGGGCAAAAGCGGATTCTCAGCAACTACCACGTCTTCGAAGCTGACATTGTTAACGGCGGCAATGGGCGGACGGCTCAGACCGGCGATTTCATCATCCAGCCCGGCCTGATCGATGTCGGTTGCAACGCGAACAATTCCCAGAATGTCGCCACGCTGGTCAAGTCCAGTTCACTGCCCGGCAGCAATGTTGACGCCTCGAGCGCCACGATTATCAGCGGCATGGTGAGCGAGAACGGTGCGATTCTCGAGGTCGGCACGCTCTCGTCGTCGACAGTCGGGGCCTTCGTCAACCAGGCGGTTAAGAAGAGCGGACGCACGACCGGCTTGAGCCGCAGCAAGGTCAACGGTCTGAACGCGACCGTGAGCGTCGCCTATGATAATGAGTGCGCCGGCGGAACCGCTTTCACCAAGACGTTCACCGGTCAGATTCTGGTATCGAACAGAGCCGGACGATTTTTGTCCGGCGGCGACTCCGGGTCGCTGATGGTCGAAGACGTCACAACCAATCCGAGGGCCGTGGGCCTGCTCTACGCGGGCAGCAACACAATTGCCGTGGCCAATCCGATCGGGCAGGTGTTGTCGTTCTTCGGCGCCACGATGGTCGGGAACTAACTGGCCCGTTGCTTCGGCTTCACGAACCGCAATAGGAGTCCCGTCCGCCGACTGCGAGTCGAGGGCGGGACTCTCTCTTTGAATTCCCGAAACTGGGATCGGCCAAAGTGCATATGATCCCTCAGGATGGCCACATGCCCAGCCCCATGAGTCCAGTCCGGTTCGGACATCAGATCGGTCGGGCCGCGCTGAGTGCTTTGGTGCTGGCCGCCTGCGTGGGGTGCGCACCACAATCCCAGAAGGGGGACGCCGTGGCACAAAAGGACATCAATGCCGTGATGGATGCCCATGTCGACGAATTGATGTCCATCGTGGGTGTTACGGGTGTCGCAATCGGAGAACTCGACGACGGAACTCCGTGCATTTTGGTTTTAGTATTTGAGCAAACCGACGAACTCGAGCGCAAGATTCCCCGAGAACTGGAAGGGCACCCGGTCCGGCTACTCGAGAGCGGGGAAATCAAGCCGATGGACGAAGAGTGATTACCACGCGAGTCCGCGTTCGCTGAAGACCGTGTGCAACTGGCGTCGCGCCACGAGATTCACCCGCTCCGCCCATACATCGATCGGGTTTAACTCATCGGTCAACACTTGCACTCCGATCGTATCCACCTCAAAACGGTTGTCCCAGGCGTGCGCGCGATCGTAGTCCGCGGAAAACCGATCCATGGGAATCGGCGGCTCATCCCTCAATACGATAGACCTGTCCGATGCCAGTAAGATCAGATTCCCGATCTGGTCCGGTGGCTCGGCGATCGGCAGGACGGTGACATGCGCGAAGCGGCGCTGCGCTGTGGCGGACAAAGAACGAACGATGACATCGTCCCAGCCCACCGCTTCAACATTCATCGCCAGGACACCGTCGGCCGACAGGCGCGACTTGACCAGCGCGAATGCCTCCTCCGTGACCAGGTGGAATGGGATCGAGCTGCTGCCGAAGGCATCCATCACAATCAGATTGTACGCGCCATCGTGCGTGATCAGGTATTGCCGCGCGTCCATCACAAAGACGCGCGCCTCGTCCGATTTCAAACCAAAGTGCGCGTAAGCGGTTTCGACCACGCCACGATCGATTTCGACCGCATCGATTCGCCAACCCCCACGATGGAATGACTTGACGACGGACCCGCCACCCAGTCCGACCAGGAGCATCTCTCCGGGCTCTGCGAACATCCACTGGGCGAGGTCGAGCACCTTTACGTAGGGAAAGCGCGATTCCCATGTGCGTGGATCGACGATCGTGTGTGTCCCCCCGTCGATCAGCATGTAGCGCGTATCATCGCGTTCGACAACTCGGATTTCAGCGTAATGAGTCTGCCTGACATCAAGCAATCCCCATTCCGGGTTAACAGTGACCGATGGCGATGCGCGAACGATGACGACGGCGCCGCCGCCAAAGACAAGTGCCGCGACGACAATTGCCTTCGCGCCGCTGCGCAATGCCATGCCGATGGCCGACGTGACGACCAGCGCCAGGCCGATCAACAAGAGAAGACGCGATACGCCCATGTTGGGGATCAGGAAAAACCCGGTCGCGATCGCCGCAACCACGCTGGCGACGGTAGAGATCGCATAGAGATTACCGGCCGTCGTTCCGACGACATCCAGACTGGCGGCCTTCAATCGGATGGCATACGGACTGACCATCCCCAACAACACCAATGGCGGGAAGAACAGGGCGGTGGCGGTGATGAGCACCGCCATGCGCAGACCGACGCTCTCCGTTGCGGCCAATACCGGCATCCGCATCCACGGGATCAACGCGATCCACACGCCGGCCAGACCGATGACAGCGGCGAATCGCCGCAGATTCGGACCACGGTCGGCCCACCGTCCGCCGATCGCGTACCCGACGCTGAGCGCCGCGAGCGTGACTGAGATCAACGCCGACCAGAGGTAGAGACTGGCTCCGTAAAACGGCGCGATGACTTTCGTCCCCAGAATCTCAACAGCCAGAACCGATGCGCCGCTGACGATCACCGCGAGGTAAACATAGAAGCTCATGAGCCCAAATCTACACCGTGATCACTCGGGCGCCAACAGGATCAGGGGCCGGGGTCGGCCGGATGCGAGGGCCCGTCTCTGCCACCTATCCGCGCTCGGCGCCCGCCTCTGTCGCCGCCTCGACCTCGATCAATCCGCCGGTCCGGACGTCAAAGATGTACCCATAGATTGCGATCGACCTGGGCACGAGCGGGTGATTGCGGATGCGCAGCACATCCTCGACCACGCTCGTCTGCTGATCGGAGATCGTCAGCCATTTGATGAAGCGGCCGTCCGGCGCACCCGGCCCTTTACCGATGTCTTTCCAGCCGCCATTGCTGATCGTGGCCGTCTCCAGACTTCTGGAGAGCAGATCGGAGATCACATCGTCGGTGAATGTCTCCATGCCGCAATCGGAATGGTGAACCACAAACCACTCGCGCGTTCCCAGCAGCTTGTAAGAGATGACCAGCGACCGAATCGCGTCGTCGCTGGCGCGCCCGCCGGCGTTGCGAATGACATGCGCATCGCCCTCGGCCAATCCCGCAAACTTGGCCGGATCCAAGCGCGCGTCCATGCATGTCAAAACGGCAAACCGCCGTCCCGGGGGCATGGGCAGGTCGCGCTTGCTCCCGAATGTTTCTTTGTACGACTGATTGGCTCGAAGGACCTGTTCGACCGTGGTGCTCATGATGCCTCCTGTTGCCTTGATGCGTTTTAGATACAAAAAAAGAACCCCTCCTTGCGGAAGGGCTCTCGCTTCATGTCGCTGTCAGGTGTGGCTTAATCCAGATTCTGAATGAGCATTCCCTTCCGTCGTGAGAAAACGCGACAACAGCAACAACCCATCACAGAGTACGTCACGGCAGAATGCCGGTGCATGTCGGGATGAGGTCTCATCTCCATAATCCTAAGGCACTTCCTATGCTTATTCTCGCATCTTTCAGAGGTTTTGTCAATAGCCGCCGGTGTGGGTGTTCTTCGCTTACGCGCGCCCATGCGCGGGCGCGTTCTGCGCAACGCTGCTTCTGACTGCGAATTCGGACTTGACTCGGTCCAGCGAGACATGTACCAAGTACCCCGCCGAGAGTTAGGCGCGCCTAACTTCGCGGTGTAAGTGGTTACCGCTTGAACGGCAACAGCTTGAATTCCTCGGAAGGTGCCCCATGCGTTTATCCAATTCAGAAGCTGTCCAATGCGATAGCATGACTCAGGAGCAGGCAAAGGCGAACTCCCTGATCAAGTATGTTTCATGTTTGGCAGCCGCCTGTCTTCTGATGATGCCGCGTATCGTATCCGCGCAGGAAGTCGAACCCAACGCTCTTACAGACGATTTCGAACGGGACCGTCTGGCGATCCTCGCGATGGCGGGAGAATATGAAGTCAGCTTTTCATTCGAAGAAACGGTCGCGCTGCAAGCCGGCTACCTGGTGCACGAACCGCATCGTTCGCGTGGGCGTGAACTGGTTTGGGTGATCGAAGACCGGGGCGACTTCGTCAGCTTGCAGCATCTGCTCGTTATCGACACGACTGAGTCCGGCGATGCACCGATCAGCATGCGGGACGAATGGGATGACCGCGTCGTGAAGCATTGGCGGCAGGACTGGACGTATCAAGACACGGCATTGTTGGCCTACGCGGGCTTCCAGAGTTGGGGCATCAGGCGCTGTCTTCGGCGCTGGTCAGCGGCACGTGGACTCAGGCCGTTTATCAGGTCAATGATTTGCCGCGTTCGAGTCATTCGGGCGCTGGATGCACATTGCCAATCGTTCCTCCTGGGAGTCGGGTGTGACGTGGCGGCCCTTGCCGCGACGGGAACGCGCGCGCCAGGAGGAGTACGATGTCCTCTGCGGAGTGAATCGTCACACGATTACGCCCGACGGCTGTGTCCATGAACAGGATAACTACAAGCTGGACTTACACGGCTACGGCACGACGGCATCGGTGCTCGTGCACGAGCGCGGATCAAATACATACCGACGCCTCCGCGACGATTCCCTGCTGGCGGCGCGGGAGTATTGGCGGCGCACCGCGCCATTCTGGGCGGGCGTGCGAGCAGCATGGGCTGAGACGACCTCCCGTCATTCATCCTTCACGTTTGCCGAGGGCGTGAGCGCAAAGGACATTTGGGACACGTTGTTCGAGTGGGCTGAGGAGTACGGAAACAAGCCGGATGGCGGGGATTACGCAATTCGGCAGGCACGGGCCTATATCGATTCGGCCCTGATGGCTCACCCGGGACTGCGCGCCGAGTACTGACCGCCCGTTGGAAAGTGATGGTACGAGGGAACGGACCGTCGTACCCATCCCCCATGCCGGATCCGGCCAATTATGCCGACCGACGTCGCCGCTGCCCGTGGGCGGGAAACGATCCGCTCTATGTGTCGTATCACGACACCGAGTGGGGCGTCCCGATCCACGATGACCGCCTGCTGTTTGAGTTTCTGATTCTTGAGGGGATGCAAGCGGGGCTCAGTTGGCTGACGATTCTCCGCAAGCGCGGCAACTTCCGGAAAGCGTTCAACGGTTTCGATGCGGGCAGAGTCGCACGGTACGACCCACGCAGGATCGAACGGCTTCTGACCGATCCCGGCATCATACGCAATCGCGCCAAAGTCGAAGCCGCCGTCGGCAACGCGCGGGCGTTTCTGAGCGTTGTCGACGAATTCGGCAGTTTCGATTCATACATCTGGCGTTTCACCCAGGGCCAAGCGATCGTCAATCGCTGGAAGGAACTCTCCGACCTTCCCGCGGAAACCGCCGAGTCGCAGGCGATGAGCAAGGACTTGAGATCGCGTGGATTCCGATTCGTCGGTCCGACCATCTGCTACGCGCACATGCAGGCGACCGGAATGGTCAACGACCACCTGGTCCGGTGTTTTCGTCACAGAGAAGTCCGCGCACTGCGATAGGCCGCGCGAGTTACTTCCCGTGTTTCTTCATCATGTCAAGGATCGTTTGCAGCGATGTCGTGACATTGGAGAGCGCTGAAGAGTAGCGGCGGATCAACTCGGTGTACTGCCAGCGCATGGCAAAAGCCTTCGGCGGAAACTCCAGGACTTCCATCAGCACCTGGACACGGATCTCGTCGATATATCGTACGACATCGTAGGGAAAGTCGCCGACATCGAGATGGCTGGCATCGCCGCGGCTGATACGGTCACGCAACATCTCGACTTTTTCCAACACAACGGTCCCGAAACACCACGGCGTCATGATCACGCCCAGATTGTGCCCGTCGGAATAAAACGAGCGGATCGTGCGCATCAGCAGATCGAGGATGATACGCCGTGCGCGGCAGAACGCCAGCGTCTCGGCGTGCGTCGCCGGGATGGCATCGATCCTGACGGCCGCCTCATTGAGCAGTTGGGCGCAACGGTCCGCGATTAACTCCAGGAAGTTGTAGTGGTCTTCGAAATACACCTTCAGGTTTTCGGAAATGGTCATGATGTAATAGCCGCGCCCGTCTTTCCTGATCTTCGGTTCCGACTGGTTGTCCAGACGATGCGGCGGAAACCCGCGCTGGAGATTTCCCAGCGCCGGGGCAGCGGGAGAATCAGCATGCGTGCCCAGTGTCTCCGGATCCTGTTCCGAGGCCTCACGATGACGGTCGGTGGTTGTCATGATTGAGGCAAGTGCAACCCCAGTGCCGTCTTGGGTTCATACGACGGCAGCGGCCCGATTTATGTCGGACATTCGCAACATTCCAAGTTCGCTTACCCCTTGATGTTCGGGCACGTCAGATTGCAATCGTCATGAGCGCGGCCGAAACTTGGCCCAATGGCACTTCGTGCATGCAGCGCGGTCACCAGACTCTGCAAACCGATGCAGTGTAGTCGGTCTCAGGCGGCGTGATTTGCCTGTGCCCGCAGACGATTCGAAGCGTTAGGTTATAGTTGATGTGCGCGACCGCTTCATGGCCGAATGATCCGAGCGGCAGGGTCCTGGCGGTCGACTATGGCCGACGACGGGTCGGGTTGGCGATTTCCGATCCGACCGGCACAATCGCCAGCGGGCTGGAGACGCTGATCGTTCGCGATGCCGACCACGCAGTGCGTCTTATCGCCGAGGGGCGGCGTCAGTGGGAGTATGATCGCATTGTCGTCGGGCTGCCGCTTCTGACGTCCGGTGATCACGGGCCGATGACCGACGAGGTCGAGCGATTCGTCGAGCGACTGCAACGCGCCGCCGGCGTTCCGGTCGAAACACTCGATGAACGATTCTCCTCTGAAGAGGCGCAACGCATCCTTCATTCGACCGGAAAGCGAATCAAGGGTAACAAAGGCACGATCGACCGCATCGCGGCCGAGCTGCTCCTGCGTCACTACCTCGACCGCTCGGCGCCATCCCACGGTGAGCTCGACGATGAGTTTGATGAGGATGACACTTAAAGAACGGATCGGCGACTGGCTGCGTGCAATAGTTGCGGTCGCGCTCGTGGTCGTCCTGTTTCTTCCTTCGTTGGTGATCCGTCTCGCCGACCGCTTGACTTTACGCGCCGCCCGCAAACGCGCCGGGTTGGAGTGAGCGATGATCCACTGGCACATCCCATTATTGTGGCGCTTCGTTGCCGCGACCGTTGTCTTGCTCTGCGTTGCCGTCGGCGCATTTACGTTTTGGGCAACCCGGCCAATCGATCTGCATGAGTCGATCGTCATCGATGTGGCTGTCGGCGCCGGAGCGCGGCAGATTGCGCTGCAGTTGGATTCCGTCGGAATCCTCAGGTCGCGCCTCGCGTTTGTGGCGATGGCCCGCCTCCGCGGTTTGGACCGTCGGCTCAAGCCGGGCCGCTACAAGTTTTCCGAATCGGCATCGATCAACTCGATTCTCAATGATCTGGCCGCAGGTCGCTCCGAGATCGTCACCGTCACGATACCGGAGGGATGGACGCTCGCGCAGATTGCGGAGCACTTGTCGGTGAAGATGGAGTTTGAATCGAAAGTGTTTCTCACACTTGCTGATGACCCCGATCTCCTGCATCGCTTAAACATCCCGACCACGTCACTCGAAGGGTATGTGCTGCCCGAGACATATTCGTTTGCGTGGGGAGTTGAACCGACGACCGTACTGGCGACAATGATCGATCACATGTCGGCTATATTCGCCGACTCTGTACTTGTTCAGATGAACGTACTGGGCATGACACGCCATGACATCCTGACACTGGCATCGATGGTCGAAGCGGAGACCGCCTCTCACCCGGAGCGCGCGCGGATCGCGGCCGTGTTTCACAATCGGCTCCGACGCGGGATGCTGTTGCAATGCGATCCCACCGTTATCTACGCGATGGGCGGCCTGGCACCGGGGCAGACGCTGCTCACGCGCGATCTGGAGATCGACTCGCCGTACAACACCTACCGTCACACCGGCCTGCCGCCGGGGCCGATCGGCAATCCGGGGAAGGCGTCGGTCCTCGCCGCACTGTATCCCGACTCGACCGACGAATTGTATTTCGTCGCTGACGGCGGCGGCGGGCATGTCTTTTCCCGCACGCTCGACGAGCACAATACTTCACGCGCGCGCATCAAACGGGAACAACGACGGCCCGCAGGGACCGACGATTGAGACCGTGACGGATTATCGGCCAAGGCGCGACGCCCTCGCCCATCGGTTTTGGCTTGGAAAACCCTCTCCTCGGTGTTTAAATTCCTCAGAGAGTTCAGTTACCGACCCTGGTCACTCGTTTCCGGGTGTCCGGCCAAAGAGTTGACTTACAATCAAAGCACCCGCGCAGTGGGTCGAACAGATTATGGGAGGATGTATGCGCCATCGTCTTGGATTCCGGAGCACGACGCTGTCGCTGACGGCAGTATTGCTCATGCACACGACCACATGGGCGGACCCGCAGTCCTTTCACCGGATTGGATTTAACGAAATCCACACAAACGCTGATGGGACCAGGCAATACGTTGAGTTGATCGCCAAATTAAGCGGCCAGACCAACCTGTCGCCGGTGCGGATTACAGCGTTTGATGCGACTGGGACCACCGAGACGCTGGTGCACGACTTTACCGCATCGTTTCCAGCTCTCGGGCTCAACGAGACGGTCCTGCTGGCGACCGCGGCGGTGGCTGCCGACATGATCAACCCGCCCGACTTCATTATTCCCGACAATTCGATTCCCATCACGGATGGACGGCTGGTATTTCGGCTGGATCCGCCCGGTACTGATTATGTCGATGCGGTCGCATACGGCAACTACACCGGCAGCAACACCGGGTTCGGGACGCCCGCGCTGGCATTGCCGAGCAACGGCTGCCAGTCGCTGGTGCGCACGCGCATCGTCTTCCCGCCGCAGATCAGCGACAATTCAACTGACTATGCCATCGGCACGCCATCGCCGCAGCCCAATGGCGATCCGGCCGAAACGATCGACTGCCCGCCGCAGGCCCCGATCCTGGAGCCCATTGACGACGCGGTCGTCAATGAAGGCCAGACGCTTCTGATCGCAGCCGTCGCCGACGACGCCAACGGCGACCCGATGGAGTTGTCCGCCGAAAATCTACCGCTGGGCGCATCGTTTAATAGCCCCGGTGACGGAACCGGCAGCTTCATGTGGACACCCGGATTTACACAATCGGGTGTTTACAATGTCCTGGTCATCGCCTCCGATGGTGCCTTGGCCGACTCCCAAGGGGTTGAGATCACGGTCACCGAAGTCACCGACCCGCCGGAGGCACGCGACTCAACCGCGTCCGGCGTCGAAGATGTCCCCCTTGCGGCCAATCTGCAGGCGCTCGATCCCGATGGTGATCCGCTGACCTATTCCATCGTTGCCGGTCCGTTTCATGGCGAAGTGCAATCGCTGCTCCCTACGATGGGAAACTTCACCTATGCGCCGGACCCCGACTTCTTCGGCGACGACTCGCTGTACTTCGCGGTGACCGACGGGATCGCGCCGCCCGACACCGGGGTATGGCGCGTGTTGGTGGCGCCGGTCAACGATCCGCCGGTGGCCGACGATGCCTTCATGTTCACTCTTGTCAATACGCAGTTCGGAACGCCCCCGATGCCGGTGACCGATGTCGACGACGTCAGTTGGACAATCGCACACACGGCTGGCCCGCTCCACGGTTCGATCGATAATTTCGACGCGGGCACAGGGGCATTCGACTACACACCCGATACTGACTACCTCGGTCTCGATACCATTCTCTACCAGGCCAATGACGGCGAAGACCTGTCCAACATTGCCATGATTCTCATCAACATCGCGGCTTCGTGCGCGTGCGACTGCCACGGCGACCCGGTTTGCGACAGTGTCGTGAACGTGTTCGACGTCGTCAAAGGAGTCGATGTCGCGTTCCGCGCGGGAGCGCCGGTACCAGATCCGAACCCGGCGTGTCCGCGTCAGACAACCGATGTGACGTGCGACAACGTGACCAACGTCTTCGACGTGGTGAAACTGGTCGATGTGGCCTTTCGCGCCGCCGACCCGGCGACGGTGTACTGCGACCCGTGCGCGTAGATGGATGGCCCGGACCTTGGGGAATGCTTGAACTGTGATTAGATCGACCCCGCCGCAAACTCAAACGCTCCCGGGAAATCCGTCGGCGCGACCTTGCGCTTGGCGCTCCATGATTCGATGGCGATGCGGTACACGCTGATCTCTTCAATCTCCTGCTGCGTGATCGGGCGGTAATCTGTGCCCGGCCGCAGGTGCGGGAAGTACTTCTCGATCAACATCAGCATCTTCGCGCGGGCCAATTCCGTGTCGGTGACAATCGTCCCGCGTCCGAAGATCATGACGCTGTCGTACTCGACGCTCAGTTCGCGCGCCGTGTCAGCCGGAAGCAGACGCCCCATCGCGCTGACACAGAAACACACGCGTTCATCGGCATCGACATTGGTACGCAATCGTCCCGATCCGGCGGTGTGCATGTAGATCGAGTGCGTCGACTCGTCGTAGACAAACGTGTTGATATTGAGGTACGGCTGACCGTCATGCACCGTCGCCGTGATCCCCTGTGGCGAGCGCGCGAGAAACTTCCTGATCCACGCGTCGTCCTCGACCGCGCGGTCCTGCCGACGCATCGCCGTGCGGGGGTCGTTTTCCGGTGTAATCGCCATGCCGTGTCCTGTGTCAGCCCCTGCCCCGGGCGAAAGATAGTGACAGCCATCGCCTTCGGCAATCAACGGCCGCTTGCCAAGGTCGCAAGGCCGGGTAGATTGCTGATAGAGCGGACTTGCAGGCACGATTATGGGGCGGATGACGCGACGGCTGGCAATGTTGGCCCTGTACGGGTTTGCAATTCTACTGCCCGGTCGCGGAGGCGCGGCAACCTACCACGTTTCGCCGTTGGGATCGAATACGCCGCCGTACGAGACATACGCTACTGCCGCCCATCGCGTGATCGACGCTGCGCGTTTGGCCATCAGTGACCAGGACACGATCCTGGTGCACGCAGGGACGTACTCAGTCGATACGACATTGATCATTCAACGCGGTGTGACTTGGCTCGGCGTGCATCGCGACTCAGCCCTGATCGACTGGACGGACGAGAGCTATGGCTCAAGCATCATGGCTAGACTCGTCGGTAAAAATGAGGTGGCTGGGATGAGCCTGAGATTCCCATTCAGTCATCACAACTTGAATGGGTACGCTCTGTACGGCCATAATTTCCCCGAGTTCGACACGGTGACCGTGCGGGATTGTAGGATCAATGGGTTTGCCGTTGTGCTGGGGGGAAACACCCGGGCATTTGTGTATGACAATGAGTTCTTTCACCAGCGAGCGCGGGGAGTTCGCGCTCATAGCACGTACGCGTGGATTCATGACAATCTATTTGTCGGAGAAACTACCAGCGCCGAGGAGGGCCTTCTCGTCTCTGATGCCGGAACCGTCCTTATCGAACGAAATGTGTTTGACAACACTCGACCTGGGGGTGGTCGCCCACATGCGGCGATTTACGTCAATTTCGTGAACTCGGTCACAATCCGCAATAACCTCATCCGGCAAGTCAAGCACCCGATCCTCTGGTACTACGCATCAGGCGTGGTGGAGAACAACACGATCATCGACGGTGACCGTGGGGCACTGCTCTCAACCGTCTTGCAGCGCTATTTTGAGACGCTGTCGATGTGCAACAATCTGTTCCTTAATAACCGTGCTGCCTTCCAGTTCGGTTTGTCCTGTGACGGCTGTGACTCCACGGGATGGATTACGTATGCCTACAATGCATTCTGGCTACCGGTCGACTCGTTCTACTACATCTACCCCGGCGATCCGCCCGAACGGATCAAGATATTCCCTTATGAAAACACGAATCTGTACCCGATGCTGACGACGGATTCGCTCTTCCAGCTGCAATACAGCAGCCCCCTGATCGACGCCGGCGACCCCTCGATCCTGGATGCCGACGGCTCCCGCTCCGACATCGGCTGGACCGGCGGGCCGCAGGGATACACATATAGCTACCCGGATCTCGCGCCACTCGCGCCGGAATCACTGCGCACTGTCGGTCAGAACGTGGTCGCGCACGTTCAATGGAGCGCCAGGCCGGAGACCGATCTGGCCGGATACCGAATTTATCGCGGGGAGAGCCCCGGATTCTGGGATGAGACGACACTCCCCCTGAAGGAGGTCGCCGCCGCCGACACCGCGATTTGGGATACCAATCAGGCAACCCCGGAGGTCGTCTACTATGTCGTCACGGCGTTCGACAGCGCCGGCCAGGAGAGCGGTCCCTCGGCCGTGATTGCCTACGACACTGACCCCCACCCGCCTGTTTGGGAGCTTGTACCCGATCAGGAGGTGGTAGCGGGTGACACGCTGACCCTATCCGTGATGGCGACGGACGCCGATGACGATCCGCTGACGCTGTCGATCCTCGATCCGCCGGCCCACGCCACCTTCACCGATCTGAGAAGTGGGCAGGGATCACTGGTTTTCTCACCGGACGAGTCGCAAGTCGGGGAGGTCACGATCTTATTGGTCGCATCGGATGGAGCCTTCGAGGATACGTTGATCATTCGAATCCAGATCGGCCCGCGCGTGAGACCGCGGACGATTCATGTTTCGCCGTTGGGTTCGAACACCCCTCCATATGCGACTTACCAGACAGCCGCCCATCGTGTGATCGACGCGGCTCGATTGGCGACCTCCGTCGGCGATACCATTCTAATTCATGCCGGATACTACGGAATCGATTCGACGATCCTTATTGCACCTGGTGTTTCTCTCCACGGCGTTGGACGGGATTCAGTCACTCTGGACTGGACTGGCCCGTACGAGTTCCCCGAGCAAATCATCGAGATTCGTGGCAGCCTTGACCATGCGGTCTCTGGGCTGGAGTTTCGGTTTTCAAGAGGAAGCACTGTAATGCACATTAACGGCGTTTTCGGCTACTATGCCGGTACCATAAGTGTATCTGAATGCCGGTTTGTCGAGTGCAATGCTTCCTTTGGAAGCTCGGGGACAAGTCACATTCATGACAACGAGTTCATCCATGGTGCGGGAGACGGGATCATCTGCGGCAATGGTCACTCCTGGATTCATGACAATACATTTGCTGGAGGCTTTTCCGGGCGGGGAATCTCGGTTTACCGCGCGGGAACCATTCTCATCGAGCACAACGTAAGCGATAACACGTTACTGGGTGACGCTCGTCCGCGAGCAGGAATTGAAGTCGGGTTCGCCAATCAGGTCACTATTCGCAATAACCTCATCCGACAGGCTCAACATCCCGTCATTTGGTACTATGCGACTGGATCTCTCGAAAACAATACATTCATCGACTGCGATCATGGCCCGCAGCGGTCCGAAGTGCTTCAGCGGTACTTTGAAACGATCACGATCCGCAACAATATCTTCTTAGATAGTCCAGCTCTCTTCCGATTCGGTCTTTCGTGCGACGGCTGTGACTCCACGGGATGGATTACGTATGCCTACAATGCCTTCTGGCCGCCCGTCGACTCGTTCTACTACATCTATCCCGGCGATCCGCCCGAACGGATCAAGATCTTCCCTTATGAAAACACGAATCTGTACCCGATGCTGACGACGGATTCGCTCTTCCAGCTGCAATACGGTAGCCCGCTCATCGACGCGGGTGACCCGTCCGTGCTCGACGTCGACGGCTCGCGCTCCGACATCGGCTGGACGGGTGGGCCGGGTGGCAACACCTACCACTACACTGATTTTCCGCCCCTCGCTCCCGGCTCGATCAGCGTGACGGGTGCAGGTCCAGCGGTCACCGTTTGTTGGAGTCGTCGTTACGAGGGTGACTTGCGTGAGTATAAGGTTAGTCGTGGAACGCATTCGGGCTTTTGGCCAATGGACGTGGAACAGCAGGAAACTGTGCCGTTCGATGACACTTGCTGGACGGATATACTGCCGCCCGACCGAGATTCTGCGTTTTATGTCGTGGTGGCAGCCGACTCGATGGGGAACACCAGCAACCCATCGCCCGAGGGACAGTATGTTGTCGCAGATCATCCCGCGAATCGCGCTCCGGTGCTTGAACCAACCGGTGGCCGGACGATCACTCTCGGCGATTCGCTCGAATTGGAAGTCCGGGCCAGCGATCCGGACGATGACAGCATCGTATTGCGACTCGGCGATTCTCTTGATAACGCTGTGCTCGTAGACCACGGCGATGGCGTAGCGACATTTTCGTTTGCCCCGGACGAAGAGCAGGTCGGGTATCACTCTGTCCGGTTTATCGCCGAGGACACGTCATTGGCTGATACCGAAATCGTCGAGATTGAAGTGAAAGCGATGCCGTCTGTCCCCAGGTCTTCGCGGATTGTCGCTGTGTTTCCCAATCCCGTCAGATCGCTCGCCACGATCCGAGTCGACATTGGCGTGATCGGATCGGAACAGGCCATTCCAGTCGAGTTGATCGTCCACGACATACATGGGCGAACGGTTGCCAGGGCGTATCGGGGCGTCCTTTCCGGCGGCACACACGATGTCGTGTGGAGTGCTGCTGACGTGGAAGAACTGGCTTCCGGTATCTACCTCCTGCGGCTTGTCGTGAATGGCCAGACCAAGGGGACGCCGTATAAGATCGCGGTAATCAATTGATTCATCCCTCACGATGCCACGACGCAGCGGCGCTATACCTGGGCGACCCCGTGTGGTCGACCTTCGAGTTCTGATGCACGGCTCCCATCTTCCACAGTTGACAGCCCCTCGTTTCCCATCGACTTTCTGGACATGAAGCGACACGCAAAGGACCATACGCTATACGAACAATTGACCGAATTGACCACCGAGTCGCAGGACAAACGTTATCGACGGCTGGACCGCGAACCGCTGCGCACGGTGCTCAAGCGCATCAACGATGCCGATCGCACAGTCGCCACTGCCATCGCGCGCTGTCTGCCGCAGATCGAAAAGGCGACACAAGTGGTCATCGATGCTTGGTTTGGGGGCGGACGCCTGTTCTACGCGGGCGCGGGCACATCCGGACGGCTCGGTGTGCTCGATGCCTCCGAGCTGCCGCCGACATTCGGATTGGATCACAAGCGCGCGGTGGGGTTGATTGCCGGCGGGCATCGCACATTGATCCGTTCGCGCGAAGGGGTCGAGGACAAAGCGGCCGATGGCGCCGCCGATGTCAGGCGACATCGCGTCGGCAAACAAGATTGCCTGATCGCCATCGCGGCGTCACGACGCACGCCGTACACTCTGGGCGCATTGCGCGAGGCCAAACGTCGCGGCGCACGCACGATCTTCCTCGTCGCCAATCCGATACCGGTCGCCACGAGCTCGGAAAGCGCCGATGTTGTCGTTGCAGTCGTAGTCGGCCCCGAGGTGATCGCGGGATCAACGCGGATGAAAGCAGGTACGGCGCAAAAGCTCGTGCTCAACATGATCACAACAGCGGCCATGATTCAACTGGGCAAAACGTATCAGAATTGGATGGTCGACCTGACAGCGACCTCTGCGAAACTGCGCGAACGCTCCAAGCGTATCCTTTGTGTGACTGCCGGTCTGGACTATGACCAGTCGAGCGAGTTCTTGCGTCGGGCGCGCGGTTCAGTCAAGCGCGCGCTGGTCATGGCCAAGCTGAACTGCTCCGCCCGCGATGCGGACACCGTATTGAAGCGAGCGAACGGCTCCGTTTATCGCGCACTCGGAGAACCCTGAGTTCGGATATCCGGTATCAGGTTTGTGTGATGACGCAATCCGGCACACCATGAGTCACGCTTGGTCAACAGGGAGACGGCAATGAAAGAATCCGGATCGAATGCGGACTTTGTCCTGCTTCATTCCTACCCAACGACCATGCACGCACAGATGGTGGTCGAGGCGCTCAAGCAGGAGGGCATACCGTCGCTGCTGCACTCCAATGAAATGTTCGGCAGCGGTACCGGCCTTGGCACGCTGGAACCGACGCGCGTCGATGTGCATGTTCCCCCGGAGATGCTCGAAGCGGCGCGCGATATCGCCGACATGACCATCGATCACCTGTAGGCGGCTCCGACCCGGCTGCACATAATCCCCATGACCGGCAAACGTGAGTGCCCATCCTGCGCCGCGATGGTTCCCGTCGACTCGACTGTCTGCTTCGTGTGCGGATATGAGTTCGCCGGACGCCATGGCAAGTTGTCGTGGCGCACACTCGTGGCGCTCGTGCTGCTGGCGGTGTTCCTGATACCGCTGATCCGATTCGTCTCGTCGTTGTTGAAGTAGACAGGACCTATGTCCGCATATGGGAAAGGACCCGTCAGCTCCGATCAGGGACGGAACCGTTCGGTTTTCGGCTTGATTTCGTCGTACAGACGGCTAAATTCTGTGGCTCGGCGCTTTGCCTCATTCCCCGGTAGCTCAGTCGGTAGAGCAGGCGGCTGTTAACCGCCTTGTCGCTGGTTCGAGTCCGGCCCGGGGAGCTATTGCTGCCCGCTTCAAACTTCCGACAATTCCGACGTCAGCAAACTGTACCTGCCGTCAGAGAAGCGCCGACGTAACCCGCGGACGTGTCGGGGGTTGGCGGTCACCGCTCGCGGCGCTCACGTCGATGCCCGGCACCTGAAGCCGCTGAGGTCACGAGCACGGGCGACAATCGGGACGAACTCCGCCCATTCATCTTGGATTCCGTGACCCAAGACAAAGCCCGTGGGGCCGTCACCGACCCCACGGGCTTTGCAATTGTAGCTGTACAGCTACTTGATCATCCGCACGGATCGCAGAACGCCGTCGCCGGGTTGGCTGCGCGAAACGCCACATCGACGAACTTGACGACGTCAAAGACGTTCGTGACGTTGTCGCAATTGACGTCGGTCCGTTGCTTCGGGCATCCCGGATCGGTGGTCGGAGCTGCGCTACGGAAGGCAACGTCAACGGCCTTGACCACGTCGAAGACATTCACGACGGCACCGTTGTTTGCGGGATCTGCGAACTTCGTGCATACGCACGGGGCAATCAGTGCTTCAATCGAGTTCATCGCCCCCATGAATTCTGTCGAGTCAGATTCGGAGTCATCAAACCCGATGGCCGCACCCGCTTTGATAACCCATCCGAAAACGTCTCCGGGGGCAGCCGTACCTGCTGGACGCCCCAGAGTCGGATTTGCGGACTGGGGATTCGATCGACGAAGCTCCGGAGCAGGCCCAAAGCGCGGATCAAAGGTCTCAACAGCGCGCGGAGGAGTTTGTCCCGCAGGACACGCCTGACCTGTGTAGGCTCTGATTGCAGGGTAAGGCTCTAAGAGCAAGAACTCGCCGAAGTTCGGGAAATAAATCGACGGGCTAGTCAATTCGATTCCACGAAGCACATTCAGATCTGTCCCTTCATCCCCGAACTGCAGCACGATCGGCCTCTGACCGACTGTTTCCTCAGGATCGTTTAGGCTCCAGAGACAACCCGGACAACCTTCAAGACCGAAGTATTCCCAGTTGTGCATTGAGGTTTTTCTTCCCTCAAATAACTCCCAAGGGGCGTGCGGAGTTTGTGGGATTCCAAAAGTCTGTATGAGAAGCTCATCGATTCCAAGCTGCTCATCGCTAAGTGGAGGAAAGTCGCTGTCTACTATGACGATGTTCGTATCGGGTCCGGTGGCGACACCGACCTGAACCCCAAGATAATCATCCCAGGCATCGTCCTGGAGATACGGCGCGCTGTACATGTTGATGATCTGTGGATCGAATCCAATCCCGGTTCGCAGAATGGCCGTGGTGCTGTCGTACCCCGGCAAGCTCTTGACCGAATCACGCCAGTCCGGATGGACGAGTATCTCCATGTACGCGAGCATCGAAGTGGTGTCGTTATACGGCCCAGGAGGGAGACACGGTTCGCACATGTCGTCGACGCCATTGCTGTCGATGTCAGATTCTCGGCAGAAAGTCCCGGCGCCATGGAAAGTACCGCCAAGCGCTGCGCAACTGTCCTGTGTCACCCACTTGCAATCGCCACCCGGGTCACAGCAAGCCCCACGCTCCTCTTCCGGATCGCCGAAGACAACCCAGTCTTCGGTTTCCCCATAGTCATAGCCGCCCGCCTCACCGCTACCGTCCCAATCGCCGCCGGGAAATGCGAAACTGATCTGCTCGGAACCGACCGTGAACCGGGTCCAAAAGGGCAAGGCCGCCCAGTTCACAACCGGGCCGCCCACTACGGCGATCGGCACCGGGAAGAATGGTTCAGTAATGAGGGTCTGAACCTGACCGGGCATATACTGCAGCGGTTCATCGGTTAATGTCCATTCCAAGGCGCCGTCGCCATAGACCCCACTCTGGTTCAAATCGACAACTACGTTGGCGTATGCGGGCACATCAGGCGTTGTTGGTCCAATCTCGGCTTGGAATACCCAGATGCCCCACGCCTGCCCCGCCACCGCCGGATTCGGACCAAATGCTGCGGCGGCGAACTCCTCGCAATTACCGCCGGGTGCGACGATGATCCCGCTGTTGCATAGGGCCGCGAGACCGGGATTGGCTCCCAGACACAGGACAAGGGGTCCGTCATCTTCATCACAGGGCGGCGGAGGAGGGGCGAGCACGCCAGTGATCCAGTCGCAGCAGGGTTGGTGTGCTTCGGACTCTGTGGAAGCTGGACCGGTTCCACGGCCTCCGAGTGAAATCCAACTCTCTGCCCCGGCAAGGGTGTTGAAGTGGTACGGGGCTTCCCTTCCGGCAGCCGCATTCGCGGTCAACCAGTTTGTCGGGTATATGGAAGCCGGAGCATCACACGTGGTGGACAACTGGCAGGCGTCGATTCCGTCGGGGGCGTCACCATAATCAGCCACAGGTGGGGTCGCATCAGTAACGGTGACAGTCCCCTTCGTGAAACCGGGCTGCCACGCGGTGCCGTTGGCGGCCACCGAACTGAATGGACTCCCGCCGCTACACTCCACGAAGAGCAGGTGATTCTGTGGCGTGACACACGCAGTATCGATTTCAAACGTGCCGGGTGTTCCGCCAGTTGTAAAGGACAGCTCAATGGAAGGCGTTCCCGCGGGGTCATTGCCGATACCGAGACAGGAGTCGATGAACGTATACTGAGTGTTTCCCTCCCAAAAAACTGCATCAGAACTGGAGTAAAACTCGAGCCCAGGTGTGATCTCGCCCGACTTCCAAGTGCTGGATACCGGACCACTGCAGCAGTTGACCACTTCTGGGGTACCATAGTAACGCAGCGTGGTAAAATGGTCTAATCCGCTCAGCTTAACTCGTCCACCGGATCTGACTGTCAACGTGAATGAGGAGGCCGGATAGGCACCTCCCGACACGGATCGCATCTCCAGCGGGAGAACAATTGCATTCAGGGCGACTGAATTGTTGATGTAGATGCCGATCTTGCAATTGTCCTGATTGGTCATGAATGTCTTTGATTCTACAAGCACAGACCCGCCCCCAGCCGGCGGCGGAGTCGGTGGTGTCGGGGGTGTGCAGGCTCCGGGATTTGGATTGCAGAACGCCACCGACGCGTCGGCATTGCGGAAGGCGACATTTAGCAGGTCGGCGATATCAAGGGCATTGACGACACCATTGCAATCGACATCCTCTCGCTTAATCGTGCATGGTGGATCAAGTGTGGGGGGTTCGCTACCGAATGCGACGTCTCCGGCCAGCACAACATCAAGCACATCCGTGACTCCGTCACAGTTGGGATCGGCGAAACATGGGCACGGGCAGGGGAGTTCTCCGATCTTCGCAACAAAGGCATCCCAAGCTCCGCCGATTGACCCATCGTATGGGCTGGCCGTGGGAAAGTTGGAGGATGATGTCCGTCCCGTCAGATAGACATCTCCGGCATCATCCACCGCGACCCCATCGCCAAAGTCCTGGCCACTGCCACCCAGGTACGTGCCATAAACCAGCCCGTCTCCGGCGCTGTTCAACTCCGCCACAAATGCGTCATCAATCCCACCTCCGTGATTGGCCTGGTGTGGATCCACCGTTGGGAAGTTGGTCGATTGGGTTCGGCCGACAATGTGTGCATGGCCACTCCCATCGACAGCGATATCGTCTCCAAAGTCCTGCCCATTCCCACCGAGGTAGGTGCTGTACTCCAACCCGTCCCCGTCGCTGTTCAACTTTGTAACGAACGCATCATATCCGCCGCCGCCGTACGAGGCTTGGTATGCATTGACCATCGGATAGTCGGTCGAAGTTGTCCAGCCGGTGACGTAGGCGTTCCCATCGCCGTCCACCGCGACCAAGCAGCGTTCCCCGTCTGATCCCGTGCCTCCAAGGTAGGTACCGTAAATCAGTCCATTCCCAAGACTGTTGAGTTTGACGACAAAGGCGTCGGTACCATTGAGTGTACCGTCGTACGGATTAACCGTTGGGAAGTCGGAGGAGTTCGTCTTGCCCACGACATACGCGTTGCCGTCTCCATCGACGGCAATGCCCCAGCCCTCCTCCGACGACAGGTTTCCACCAAGATAGGTGCTATACTCCAGCCCGTTACCGAAGGCGTTTAGCTTGGTCACAAAGACATCCGTGAGTCCCCGGTCGGACTGGTAGGCATTCACTGTGGGGAAATTGGTCGAGGTTGTCCATCCCGTGACGTATGCGTTTCCACCTCCATCGACAGCAATCCCACCGACGGCCAGGTCGTCGGCGCCGCCGCCCAGATATGTGCTGTACTCCAATCCATCCCCGGCGCTGTTCAGCTTTGTCACAAAGGCATCGTAGGTGCCGCCCGCGTGCATTGCCTGATAGGAGTTGAGGGTCGGGAAGTTTGTCGATTGCGTGTAGCCCGTGATGTAGGCATTTCCGGAGCCGTCCACGGCGATCCCGTAGCTGAAATCGTCGGACCCGCCGCCGATGTACGTACTGTACACGAGTCCACTACCGGCGGCGTTGACCTTTGCAATGAACACATCACCACTGCCGTTGTGCGTGCCGTCGTAGGAGCTGACGGTCGGAAAATCAGATGAGAACGTGACGCCCATGACGTACGCGCTCCCGGAGCCATCGACCGCGATCTCGTAGCCGTACTCGTCCGAACCCCCTCCCAGATACGTGCTGTAAGTCAATGTCGGATCGATAACTAACGCCAGCGCCGGATTGTAGGAGTCATCTAGTCGAAAGCCGAACGAATTCTCGGAAATCAACGTGTATCTTCCGGACAATTCGACGCACCGGTCTTCGTCGAATTGGTAGAGCCGCGGGGTATGCTCCGTCACTGTGCCCCAGCTTGTCTCGACTACCAAATTGCCAAGGCCGTCGATGGAGAGCGACGTGGCACCATCGTAGCGAACCTCGATCTGTGATGCATCGGCTCCGGGAGAAACAATGAAGTCATACTCCAAGCCCGCACTGTTTCCATAATACTTCAGGTCGATTCCGGAGTAGATCCCGTTGAAAACCACCGTGTCATAATTGGGGACCCCAGTCCGCCATTCCAGAGGGTCACTTCCAATCAGATAGTTGGTGTGGTACTGTTGCAGTCCGGCGCCGGCGAGCGAGGGCGACGGATTAGCGTGGATGAAGGTGACCCCAATGGTGAGACACTCGACTTCGCGATTACTCGATGCCATCGGCTCTGTCGAGATTCGCGATCTCGGGCGCAGGAAGTCGTAGTAAACACCATCACCGGTAATCCATACGGTTGCACGTCGAGTATGAGCCTGGAATCTCACACGGGGATCGAATTGGCCGCAATTCTCCGTAAAGGGCAAGGGCATTGCCGTCACGGCGATTTCTGCAGGGATGGGTGTAGCACCTGCGGTTTCCGAGTGCATTGGATCGGGCTCAACTCTCAAAGGCAGGACGGTCAGCAATGCTGTGAGGGCAATCGGCAGTGTAATTGTCGCAAGCGAATCACCGGATTCGTTCCCTCTTCCTGGCGATAGCGTTGGGAATCGTTCTGGGATTGTCATTTCCATTCTCCTAAGGTTGAGCATCTGATCAGAGTGCTATCCGTAATGCGGTTTAGATTCTCGCTACTTCGATGATTGCAGTTACGGAGGACTCATGACAAAGGGCGCACGTAGCATTAGGACATCGGTCTTTGCAGTACGTGACGGCGAATCCTGAATGTTGATCTGCAAGATCCGCCGCGGCACGGCGCCATTGTGGCACGCCGTCACGCCAATGCGCGCGCATCGCTGATACGCCTGCATCAACCACTTCACCTAACGAACCTACTTGCTGCCCGCCGGAATCCTCTTTAGTTGTCTCGTATAAACTCAGGAATGACAGCGGGTATATCGCAGCGAACACAAATGAGAGCAAGAAATATTATGAGGCGTCCCGTGATCGAAAGCCTATCTCTATGGCATTCTGTGACTTCCCAACCCAGATCACGCCGCTGAGTGCGTGAACCAGCTGTTCCCGTTCCGCGCAACACATCACCCCCCACACCGCCTCAAACTCTTCGAGTGCGGCGGTCACGCCGGCGAGGTCGATGGATTGATCGCGGAGTGTTGACGTCTGAGTGTCGATCTCCTGCAGTCGCAGGTCAACATCACCGGCCTGTCGCTCGACCACCGCCAGCCGCTCTGTCAGCGACGGCGACGGATTCGGGGTGCCCGCAATCGCACTGACCAACCGCTTGATCTCCTCACCCTTCTGCTGCCGCTGCTTGACCAGACGATTGCGTTCTGATTCCAATCGAGCAAGTTGCTCCTGACGCTGACGGATCGACTCCTCGAACACCTCCCGGATCAGATCGGGATCGCGCGCCAGCCTGCGTATCTGCTCGACCACGAAGTCCTCGATCTCTTGAGCTGCAAGTGACCGAGTCGTACACGCATCCGGTCCCTGCTTCTGGTAGGTCGTGCAGGTGTAGTAGCGGTACAGCCGGTTGCCCTTCTTGGTGTACGTGTGCGCCATGGCGGCGCCGCACTGACCGCACTTCAGGATGCCCTTGAGCAACGCCCCGTGCTTGTTGCGGACCGTGCCGCCCGATCCGTTGCCGTTCTCCCGGATCAACTCCTGTACCTGCTCGAAGATGGCGGGATCGACAATCCCCTCATGCTCAGCGTCGATGATCTGACCTTGGTGCCTGGTCTTGCCGATGTAGGTGACGTTGGTGAGGATGCGTTGCAGCTTGGATTTGTCCCACAGCGCTCCGGGGTGGTGCGATCCCGCCTTGGTCTGATAGCTCTTGGTGGTCCATCCCCGGCGGTTGATCTCACAGACAACCTGCAGCATCGACTGCTTCTCCAGATACAGATCGAAGACCTCCCGGACCTGCTCGGCCTCATCGGGATTGATGATCAGCCGCTTGCGTTCGTGGTCGATGTCGTACCCCAACACCGGAGGACCGCCGCACCACTTACCCTTCCTCCTTGCCGCACACATCTTGTCGGAGGTCCGCTCAGCGATGATTTCCCGTTCGAACTGGGCGAATGACATGAGCACATTGAGCATCAACCGTCCCGCCGAGGTGGTGATGATCCCCCGTTTTCGTTGACACTCGTTTAGATAGATTCCAGCAACAAGCGTTCCTCAAATTCAACCGGACTGAGATCGTCCAGGCTGGTGTGCATGCGTTCGCGGTTGTACCAGCCCTCGATC
>Ga0214471_10000350_pt1 | contig 40947 bp, 47 predicted proteins | sample RVTome_5_FD_207665 | JGI IMG/M metagenome (GOLD analysis project Ga0214471, IMG submission 207665) | Soil microbial communities from uranium-contaminated site in the Upper Colorado River Basin, Wyoming, United States - RVT142D155 | ecosystem: Environmental > Terrestrial > Soil > Contaminated >... | reverse complement strand
TGTGGGCCCACCCGCGCCCGCCCCCCCGGGGGGGGGGGGGGGCGGCCCCCGGCCCCCCCCCCCCCGGCGGGAAGGGCGCGCAGTCGGGTGGCACAGACGCCGCACAGCAGGCCATCGGGTGCGTCCGGCGGCATGAGTTGCTCGCAGACGATACAGACGTTGGGCAGCAGGAACCGTTCGATCGACCGCACCAGGACCGCCGTCATGACCCAAGCGCCCCTGCGACGGCGGCCCGCATGATCTCACGCGGCGCAGCGCATTCCGGGAAGAAGCGCTCGAACGCTCGGGCGCCCTGCCCCACCAGCATCACGCGCCCATCGATCGCACGCAGGCCCAGCTGGCGACACTCGCGCACCCACGCGGTTTCGCCGGGACGATACACGAGGTCGATGGCCGCGCGCGCACCGGCCGCCCGTTCCGCCGTCACCGGCGTGTCATCGTCCGCCGCAAGTCCGAGCGGCGATGCATTGATGACGGTCCCTACGCCCGCCCCGGTGTCCGGCGTCGCATCCGCGCCCAGCGCGCGAGCCCAGCCGCAAAACACCCCGGCGCGGTCGGGACGGCGCGAGAGCACCCGCAGCGGCACCGCGCGCGCGGCGGCGGCGGCGGCCACGGCACGGGCGGCCCCGCCCGTGCCGCACACCAACCATGGTGGCTCGGCTTCCACCGTATCCACCGCGTCGAGGAAGCCGTCAACATCGGTGTTGTCACCCGCCAGTCCGTCGCTTTCGGGCCAGAACGTATTGGCCGCGCCCAGTGCGCGCGCCGTGTCAGTCAATGCGGTCATCGCGGTCGCCGCCGTCATCTTGTGTGGGACCGTCACGTTCCCGGCGATCCGGGCGGCGGCGCAGGCGGCCAATACGGTCGCGAGTCCGTTGCGCGGAACCCGCAACGCCACGTACACGGCGTCGAGACCAAGCGCCCCGATCGCCGCGTTCATCATGGTCGGCGACAACGAATGAACGACCGGATCGCCGAGCACCGCCAGCAGACGGCTACTGCCGCGGATCCGGGCCATCGCGGTCCTTGAGCAGTCTTCCCAACGCGACGCGTATCAACTCATCCAACTCGTCATAGGTCTGCCGGTAGGTCTCGATATTGGCTCCGAACGGATCCGCCACCTCGGCATCGGGCCCCTCGCGACCGGCATACTCACCCAGGACATGCGCATGGTTCTCGCCGCCAAGCTCCTGCACGCGCGCTCGGTGATGGCGCGCCATGGTGAACACGAGGTCCGCCCGCTGCACCAGATCGCGGGTGAGCAACCGCGCGCGGTGCGCCGAGAGGTCGAGCCCGTGTTCGAGCGCCACCAGGTACGCTCCCTCGGACGCGGGCGCGCCGTCCCACGCGCCGGTCCCGGCCGACGAGGCGGTAATCCCCTCGATGTTGCGTGCGTCCAGCTCGCGCCTGAGCAGCACCTCCGCCAACGGACTGCGACAGATGTTGCCCGTACAGACGAACAACACGTGGGTCATGACGCCAGTCCCCCCGTGACCGTCTCCACCGCGGCACGTGGAATCGCACCCTCGCGTATCATCCTCGGTACGCTGCGGGTGCAGTCGACCACGGTGGATGGCACCGCGTTTTCGAGGCGCCCCCCGTCGAGCACCATGAGCGTCCCCGCCGCGACGGCGGACGCGAAGATATCGAGCATCCCTCCCACGTTTGGCACCACCGATTTCCCGCGACGGTTAGCGGAACTCGACGTTATCGGTTCGTCGAGCGCCCGCACCAGCGCCGTGACGCCCGCATGGCCCGATTGTCGCACGGCAATCCCCTCCTCGCTCCCGCGCAGCCGCACGGGGAGGTCGGCGCCCCCCCGCAATACCAACGTCAGCGGACCGGGCCAGAATCGCTCGGCGAGCGCCTTCCCGGCATCCGGAATGATCAACGCCCGATCGACCGCCATCTGCAGATCGGCGATCAGAATGATGAACGGGCGGCGTTTCGAGCGTCCCTTGAGCGCGGCGAGCCGCTCGATATCTCGATCCGTGACGCGCGACCCCAGACCGTATACGGTCTCCGTCGGATAGGCGAGGAGACCGCCCCCCCGCAGGTGTGCGCACACGGTCGGAATGGCGTGCGCCCACTCCTCGGGCGTTTCAAACGGGAGGACGGTCTTCATCGCGCCGCGAGCAGCTCGGCCAGGGAGAAATCCTCCGGGGTCGTGATCTTGAGGTTGGCCGGCGCCCCGCGGATCATAACGACGGTCCCGCCAGCGGCCTGCACCAACGCGGCCTCGTCGGTGCGCGCCGGCCCACCGGCGCGTTCGGCCTGCCGGTACGCGTCTTCGAGCATTGCGCGGGGGAATCCCTGCGGTGTGAGCGCGCGCCAGAGGTCGGCACGTGACACCGTGTCAACGATCTCGCCGGATTCCGTCCCTCGTTTGAGCGTATCCGATACCGGAATCGCGACGATCGCCCCTCGGTCCGGCGTGATGGCGCCCAGGACCGCATCGATCTCATCGAGCGACACGAATGGGCGCGCCGCGTCATGCACCAACACGATCGCGCATTCGCCGGTGAGGCCGGCCAAGGCCCGACCGACCGAGTCCTGCCGCGTGGTCCCGCCCTCGACCAGCCGCAACCGCTCGCCCGCCAGATCGCCGAGCCACGCCGGCGGCGCGGCAACGCTGTCGGAAGGGAGCGCGACGACCACCTGTCGCACGCGGGGATGCTGCATGAACGGGCGAAGGGTACGCAGCAACAGCGGCACGCCGGCCACGACACGGAACTGCTTCGGCTCGCCCGGCCCCGCCCGATCACCCCGCCCTCCGGCGGGGATCAGCACCCCGACGTCAGGCGGCGAGATAGGGCCCGAGTTCGGACACATGTTTGATCCCGATCGTCTCGACGTCGCTGCCGGCCGGGCGGTTCCGCGCCGACAGCACCACGTGACGGAACCCGTGGCGCTCCGCTTCGCTCAGGCGCCGGTCGACCGCGGACACCGGCCGGACCTCTCCACCGAGCCCAACCTCCCCGACAAACGCCGTGTCAGGCGGGAGCGGGCGATCGGCGGCACTGGACACCAGCGCCGCCAGCACCGCAAGATCCGCGGCGGGTTCGACCAGTCTCGCCCCACCGGTCACGTTGACGAAGACATCCGACTCACTGAGCGGGATCCCCGCGCGTCGCTCGAGCACCGCCAACAGCATCGCCAGGCGCTTGTGATCCAGTCCGGTGGCCACACGTTGCGGGGTACCGAACCCCGCCTTGGCGGCCAGCGCCTGCACCTCGACCAGGAGCGGCCTCGTCCCTTCGACGAGCGCCGTGACCGCCGATCCCGCCGCCGCGTCGTCCCGTGTGCCGAGAAACGCCGCCGACGGATTCGGGACCGGCACCAACCCCGTCGCGGCCATCTCGAACACCCCGACCTCATCCACCGAGCCGAAGCGGTTTTTCACCGCCCGCAGGATGCGGAAGTCGTTGCGCGTGTCACCGTCGAAGTAGATGACCGTGTCGACCATGTGTTCCAAGGTCTTCGGTCCCGCGATCATGCCACCGCGCGTGACATGACCGATGAGGAGGACCACCGCGCCGGTTTCCTTGGCGAACCGCATGAGCCGCGCCGCCGATTCGCGGACCTGCCCGACGTTGCCGGGCGCGCCGTCGAGGTCCTGGGTGTAGGAGGTCTGGATCGAGTCGACGATAACGCAACGAAACCCGTGCGCGCGCGCCTGTGCCACCACCGCATCGACGCGCACCTCCGGCAGTACCGCGACCCCGCCGGCATCCTCCGTAATGCGCGCCGCGCGCATCGCCACCTGTTCCACCGACTCCTCGCCGGCGGCGTACAGCGTCGGCACACCGGCCGCATCGAGCCGGGCCGCCGCCTGCAACAGCAAGGTCGATTTTCCCACGCCCGGCTCGCCGCCGACCAGGACAAGGGATCCGGGTACCAATCCTCCGCCGAGCACGAAATCGAATTCGGCGAGTCCGGTGATGAGACGCGGCAATCGCATCGACGACACGTCGGCGAGGCGAACGGGTGCCCGGTCGCCCACGATCGGTGGCGCCACCGACGCCGTCTCGGCGATTTCCTCGACCAGAGTGTTCCAGGCCCCACACCCCTCACAGCGGCCGGCCCACTTCGGATGGTCGGCTCCACATTCCGCACAGCGATGGACGGTGCGGCGCCTAGCTGCCATTACCGTGGTCGGGCTTGCGGTCGGTGTAGCTCTCGAAGCGGGTGTACTGCTTGAGGAAGGTGAGCTTCACCGTGCCGGTGGGGCCGTTGCGGTGTTTGGCGAGAATCAGGTCGGCGACACCTTCCTCCAGTTCCTCCCGCGGGAGGTGAGCGCCGTAGACCTCGGGACGATAGATGAACGCGACGAGATCCGCGTCCTGTTCGATCGCGCCCGAATCGCGCAGGTCCGACAGCATGGGCCGGCGGTCCCCACCACGCTGTTCCGGCGCGCGCGACAGCTGGGAGAGCGCCACGACCGGCGTGTGGAGTTCCCGCGCGAGCGCCTTCAGCGACCGGGAGATGTAGCTGATTTCCTCTTGCCGGCTTTCGCTTCGCCCCGTGCCACGAATCAACTGCAGATAATCCACCACGAGCAGCCCGACGTCGTGTTCGGCCTTGAGGCGGCGGGCTTTCGAGCGGAGTTCGAGCAACGTCAACGCCGGCGTGTCGTCGATCCAAATGGGTGCGGTGCCGAGCAGGCCGGCGGCGCGCGACAACTTGGGGTAGTCGTCGGGCCGCAGGTCGCCGCTGCGCAACCGATGCAGGTCGACGAAGCTCTCCGACGCGAGCAATCGCTCGACCAACTGGTCCTTCGACATCTCGAGCGAGAAGATCGCGACCGGGACTTTGTGTTCCAGCGCGGCCGTCGCGGCCACATTGAGACAGAACGACGTCTTGCCCATCGACGGACGCGCGGCGACGATGATGAGATCGCTCTGCTGAAATCCGTTGGTCTTGGCGTCCAGATCCTTGAAGCCGCTCGGCACGCCGCGCACCGACTCATCCCCCCGATCGCGGGCCTCGATGCGCTCCATCGCCTGCCACATCAGTTCCTTGATGCGGACGACTTCCTGGGTGCCTCGCTCCTGCGACACCTCGAACACGCGCTGCTCCGCCTGATCGAGCAACGCGGACACCTCCTGTCGCCCTTCGTAGGCGGACTGCACGAGGCCGGTACCGACCTCGATCAAGCGGCGGAGGAGCGCCTTGTCCTTCACGATGCGGCAATGGAATTCGACGTTGGCGGCGGTCGGCACGACATCGAGGAGCTCCGCGATGTAGTCCATCCCACCCGCGGCTTCGAGATCACCGCGACGGGCCAGCTCGTCCCGCAGCACCACGGGGTCGATCACATCACCGCGGTCAACCACATCGGCCATGGCACGGAACACGCGCCGGTGGGGATCGCGATAAAACGCGGTGTCCTGCAGGAGCTGCACGGCCTTCATCGCGGCGTCCTGGTCGAGCAACATCGCGCCGAGCACCGCCTGCTCGGCCTCGGGACTCCACGGGGCCTGCCGCAAGGGCGTGGCCGCGTGTTCGTCGCTAACGATCGAGGAGCTGACGTGCGATACGGACGTCATCCCACGTAGGCCTCTTCCAATGCGGATTCCGGAGTAACGCCGCAGGGTGATAGGTGACGATCAACGGGATTCCACGAAACACATGCACCTTGTTACGGAGCGACGCGAGCGAGCCCCGCGCCGCAAGCAACGACTCGGCGGCCGTCGCCCCCATGGCGAGGATAACCCTGGGACGAATGATTTCAAGCTGCCGGTACAGAAACGGGAGACACGCCTCGATCTCGTCCCCCTGGGGCTTGCGGTTATTGGGTGGGCGCGACTTGACGACATTGGCAATGTAGACCGTTTCCCGCGGGCATCCGATGGCCGCCAGAATGTCATCGAGCAGCTTGCCGGCCCGCCCGACGAACGGCCGGCCCAGCTCGTCCTCATTGGCACCCGGCCCCTCACCCACCACCACCAGCCGCGCGTCCGCCGGCCCTTCACCGGGTACCGCGTTCGTGCGCGTCGCATGGAGCGGACAGCGCGTGCACGACGCCACCAGCTTCACCACGTCGTCGAGCGTCGCCGTGGCAAGTGGGTCGTCGCGGAACAGGTTCTCGTCCGCCGCCGGCACGATGATCCCCGGTCCGGGAATGGGCGGCGCGTCGGCTTGCCACGTGTCGGGCGGCCCCGTGCCGCTGCGCGGCTTCACCGGACGTTGCGCCGCCGGAGCCCGCTCCCGCGCGGCGGGGCGCGGCGGACCCGCCGCCCCGGCCGCGACGGCCGGACGACCCACACGAAGGCCCTCCGGCAACACCAGCGATTCCATGCCGAGATCGGCCTGCTGCCGCAGGTACCGCGCGAGCAGATCGGTGGCATCGGTCACAACAGCCGCTCCACCGCGTCGAGTACGTGGGCGGCCACCTCGACCTTCGTCGTCCGCGCAATCGGCGTGTCGGCATCGGCGGTGATCAACGTCACGCGATTCGTTTCGACCTCGGCCCCCGCGTCGTCCGCGTGGACGTTGAGCACTACGAGGTCGAGGCCCTTGCGGGTGCGTTTGGCGCGCGCCCGCGCCACGCCGTCCTCGGTCTCGTACGCGAACCCGACCGTCACGCTTCCCGCTTTGCGCGACGACCGGGTGGTCTCGAGGATGTCCTCGGTCGGGTCCATCTCGACCGTAAGGATGCCGTCACCCCGTTTGCGTTTGCTCGCCAGCGGCGACGAGGGGCGAAAGTCGGCCGGGGCGGCCGCCATCAGCAGGGCGTCCGCGTTTCCCACCAAGCCCAGCACCGCCGACGCCATCTCGGCGGTCGTTTCGACCGCGATCCGTGTCGGTCCATGCGGTGCCGGTAGTGGCGTCGGTCCGGCCACCAGCGTCACGTCAGCGCCGCGGGCGTATGCCTCCGCCGCGAGCGCGAACCCCATGCGTCCACTGGAGATGTTCGTCAGCACGCGGATGGGGTCGAGATGCTCTCGGGTGGGCCCCGCGGTGACGACCACGCGGCGCCCATCGAGCTTGCTCGCGCGGCGATCCAGCAGGCGGCGCGCCTCGATCAGCACCGTTTCCGGCTCGCTCATCCGTCCCGGGCGGTCGCTGGGGCCCTCGGCGAGCGCGCCGACCTCGGGACCCACCACGTGCCAGCCGCGCGCGCGCAGCGTGGCGAGATTGGCCTGTGTGGCCGGATGGGCGAACATCGCGTCGTTCATCGCCGGCGCGACGAGCACCGGCCCGGTACGTGCCAGCAACATCGTGGTCAAGAGATCGTCGGCCAGCCCCTGGGCGGCGCGGGCAATGAGATGCGCGGTAGCGGGTGCGAGAACGACCAGGTCGGCTTCCTGCGCCAGGCTGAGGTGCGCCAGCGGGCGACCACGGTCCCACAACGACGTGTGGACCGGCCGGCCGGTGAGCGCTTCAAACGTCACCGGCCCAACGAACTCGGCGGCCGACGCCGTGAGCACCACATCGACCGCCGTTCCAGATTCCGCGAGCCGTCGGGCGAGCGTGCACGCCTTGTAGCTCGCGATTCCGCCCGACACGCCGAGGAGCACGTGCCGGCCGGCGAGGGTCACGTTTCTTGCCGCCGACGTCGGATGAGCTTGTAGGTCAACCCTCCGGACGCCAATTCCTCGAGCGAGCGGGTCGTGAGCTTCTCTTCCAACTCGACCGACCGGTCGCGTGGAAAGTCGTTCACGTAACGCGCGAACTTGGCCGCCACGAGCACACCGAGATACTTGTTCCCGGCACGGCGGGCGACTTCCAGGGGTGTCACGATCCGCATGTACGCTCCTACTCTCCGCCCATGTGGGCAATATGGGTCGCCAGGTCGGCACCCAGCGTTTGCAGTGTTTCCGTCAGCTCCGCCGAGCGAGCCGGGCGGCGCGCTTCCGCATCGAGGATCGTCGCGACCTGTGACACGGCTTCCGTCTTGTCGGCATTGACGACGACGTAATCGTACGAAGGCGCTTCCCGCAATTCCTCGATCGCGCGGCTGAGCCGGCGAATGACGTCGACGTGCCGTTCGGTATCGCGCCCGCCGAGACGCTGCACCAGCGCCTGCGCGGACGGAGGAATAATAAAGACACTGACCACATTTTGGCACCGCTCGCGTACTTGCCGAGCGCCCGCGACCTCGATGTCGAGCACGACGTGTTGCCCCATTCCCTGCAACCGGTCGACCTCGCTCTTGAGTGTGCCGTAGCGGTTGGCGCCGTATTCGGCCCACTCGATGAACTCATCGGCCGCCACCCGCCGATCGAATGCCGCGTCATCGATGAAGAAGTAGTCGACTCCGTCCCGTTCTTCGCTCCGCGGGGCCCGCGTCGTCGCGGATATCGAGTAGCCGAGATCGTCGCGCGCGGCCAACAGCGCCTTGGCAATCGTCGTCTTGCCGCCACCCGACGGCGCCGACAGGATCAGCAGGAACGGTGTCACTCGAGGTTCTCGAGCTGTTCGCGCATCTTGTCCAGCTCGCCCTTCATGGTGATCACCGCGCGCGCAATCTCGCTGTCGTTCGCTTTGGAGCCGATCGTATTGACCTCGCGTAACATCTCCTGCGCGAGGAACCCGAGCGCGCGTCCCGCCGCCGCATCTGCGGAGAGCGTCTCCCGGGCGGCCTGGATGTGCGCGTCCAGGCGGACGATCTCCTCCGTGATGTCGAGCCGATCGGCCATGATGGCAATTTCCTGCGCCAGGCGCTGCTCGTCGAGCTCCGTCCCATCCAGCAGGGTACGCACCGCGCTGCGCAAGCGGTCCCGCTCGGCCGACACCCGATGCGGCGCGCGCGCACGCACCGCGTCGAGCAGCGTGGCGATCGCGTCGAGTCGCATGAGCAGTTCCGCACCAAGCACCACGCCTTCCCGGGTACGCATCGCGCTGACGCCGTCGAGCGCCTGCTGCACGACCGCGAGAAACCCGTCGAGCGGCACCGACGTGTCGGCCCGGTCGGTCTGGTAGAGGAGCACATCGGGTTGCCGGGCGACAAACTCGACATCCACGTCACCCGGCAAGTCGAACTCGGCCTTCAGTCGCGTCACGGCCCCCAGCACCGCCCGCGCGCGGTCGACGTCCACGCCGACATCCGTCCCCCGTTCCGGATCCTCGACCCATCGCGCCGACAGCGACACGTGCCCGCGCTCGATGCGCTCCCGCAACGTGCGCCGCAGCGTTTCTTCGGCCGGTTGCAACGCGGTCACCAACCGCATCTGCACGTTGAAATGCCGGTGATTGACGGTGCGGATTTCCACGTGGATTCGACCGCCCGCGAGCGGGCCGTCCGCGACCCCGAATCCGGTCATCGACTTCGGCACGTTGGCGATTCCTCACACGGTTGGGGGGCGTAACGTACCCGGTCGGGAATCGTCGCGGAAGGCGCTCAGTTCTCGAAGGTCCAGCGCACGCCGAACGTTTGTGCCGTTCGCGGCACTTCGTGGCCGGGCACAAAGTGCTCGCGCGAACGGTACAGATTGGCCATGCCGTAGAACAAGCGGAATCGGGCGATTTCCAATTGCAGGAACCCGTCGTAGAAGGTGGCGCCCACGAGCGGAATCGGCGCCCCGTTCGCATCGCGCCCAGCCAGGCCGGTACTCCAGGACTCCATGGCGAATTGGAACTTGAACTCAAACGCGCCACTGCGAAACGTGCGGAAGAACTTCGAGCGGAGCGTGATTTCGGCCCGAGCGTGATTGGGCGGCTGGAAATCCACCAGGGTGCCCCCGGTCGGGTGGGAGTACCATCCGCGCAGGGCCCACGGCCCCGCACGCAGCGTGAGGTCGGCCACGATCCAGCGCGCGCGCGGCGTGGCACCGAGGTCCGCGATCGCCGGGAACTCCGTAAACCGGAGCGGCGCAAAACGCGCCCGATCGACCAGGGACAGATGCCCGGCTACCCGGCGGGAGGACACGCCGGCGCGCACCGCGCGATCGTTGGTGCGTTGCGTGGAGTCGGTCGTCAGGATCGGTGCCGCCACCGCCGCATCGTCCGCGACTTCGCCTGCGAGCGAGAACGGACCGCGGTAGAGACTCACCATCGCATGCGCGCGGCGCGAGGTCCCACCGCCCGCGTGCCGCTCCCACATCCAGTCCGCCGCGAGCGACAGGAAGGTCAGCGGCGTCCAGCCGGCCCGCGCGTCGAACCCGTTGCGCGTGAAATGATCGCCCAGGCGTCCGGTGATTTCCGCGTTCGCGCGCCGATCGGTGTAGCCGAACCCCAGAAAGACCCGCCGATACGTCCGGGCATCGACCAGACTGTCGGGCGACAACGAATCGGGACTCCACCTGGTGGTGACGAGACCCGCATGGGTCCAGAACCCGTGCCGCCCACCGCGCTGCGCGCTGGTGAGGCGGACGATCGCGTCGGTACGTCGCCCGCGCCGTTCCGGCACGAGGAGATCCTCGACACCCGTGGAATCCCGGGTATACGTCTGTCGCCGCACTTCGAACGTGGCCGCGGTCGATGCGGTTGGAGCCCACTCGGCTTTTCCCCAGAGATCGAACCAGGTGGCATCACGCCGCGGATCTTGCGCGCCTTCCGACCCGAAGAAATCGGCGGCGAGGTTGATGCCGACGCCGTTGGCCCATCGTTTCTGAAACAGACCGGCGTAGGCGCCGGTGTTGAAGTCGCCGCTGACGACACGCACCAGCGAGCGGGTCGAGATCGCTTCGTGGCGCTCCGACACCAGATAGACCCGCAATCGGCCAGGCAAGACCTCCACCTCGATGCGCTCGAACGGAAACAACGAGATGCGGCCTGGGTCGACCGCCACGGAGTCGGGCCCGATCGGCACCATCGGCACGCCGTCCCACAGGATCTCGAGGGCAGTGATGCCGCGTCCGGCATACATCACCGGCGCAGGCTGTCCGATAAACCCCGATCGCGCGACATAGACGCCCGGCACCTCTCCCAGCAGATCCGCCACGGTGTACCCGCGCGTCCAGAGCAGGGAGTCCCGGGTGAAGACGATGCGCGAGCCAGGCGCGAGCGGCCCGGCGGGTGTTTCGGTGACCGGCAGGGGGATGGCGCGGGCGTCGCGCTCCCGCGCGGCGGCGCTGATCGAATCGGCGCCCGTGGCTGCAACCGTGGTATCCTGGGCGATAAGCCGGGAAGCGGCCACCGCCGCCAGCGCGAGCGCGAGCGCGAGCGCGAAGGCCGCCGGGGCGCCGCCCCGTCCCGGACTCACCGGCGCGCGCGCGCCAGCACGAACTCGGTGAACAACCGCACGCCGGTTCCCGCCGGGCCCTTGGCGAGATCCGGCCGATCGGCGTCGGTATAGGCCGTGCCCGCCACATCGAGGTGCGCCCAGGAATACCCGTCCACGAACTCGCGCAGGAACCAGCCTGCCGTGATCGAGCCGGCGGGACGCCCGCCCGAGTTCTTGACGTCCGCGACATCCGACTTGATCTGGTCGCGGTATTCATCCCATAACGGGAGTGGCCAGCAGCGCTCGCCGGCTCGATCCCCGGCCCGCCGTATCTCGTCGAGTAGCTTGTCGTCGTTCCCCATGAGCCCCACCGCGTGGTGACCCAACCCGATGACCACCGCCCCGGTCAGCGTGGCGATGTCGACGACGCAATCAGGCGTGAAACGCCGTACATACGACAGCGCATCGACCAGGACGAGCCGGCCCTCCGCGTCGGTATTGATGATCTCGATCGTCTTGCCCAGGTGGCTCTTGATGATATCTCCCGGCTTGACGGCCGTGCCCGAAGGCAGGTTCTCGGTGGTGGGAATGACGCCAACGACGTTGATGGCCGGCTTGAGCTGTCCCAGCACCTCGAACAGACCCAGCACCGCCGCCGCGCCCGACATGTCGTATTTCATCTCCTCCATGTTCAGCGCCGGCTTGAGCGAAATGCCACCGGAATCGAACGTGACGCCCTTGCCGATGACCGCGACCGGTGCCGAGCGCCCCTTGCCGCGATACTCGAGCGTAATGAGACGCGGTTCCTCCCGCGTCCCCTGCGCCACCGCGAGCAGCGCCCGCATTCCCTCGGTCTCGAGCTGCGCCGGACCCAGGACATTCACCTTGAAGTGATACGCCTTGCCCAGTTCGCGAGCGATCTGCGCCAGATACGACGGCGTGCACACGTTGGACGGGAGGGCCTGCAGATTGCGAGCGAGCTTCTGGCCGACGGCGGTCGCCGCGCCCACCCGCAGCCCTGCGTCGATTTCGCCACGCTCCTCCCGGGTCGCGATGATGTCGATGGACTTGATGGGGAGCTTGTCGTCGCGCACGGCCTTGAGGTCGTGGAACCGCCATGCGCCCTGCCCCGCGCCCTCGATCACGACCTGACCGACCGCGCGGGCGGGTACGCCGCCGCGAGACTCGTGGACCAGGTGGAACGCCAGTGACCGGACACCCAACCCGAGGGCGCGGCGCGTGGCGATGGCCGCCGCCCGGCGAATCGCGCCGCGCGTGACCTCGGACGTCCTGCCGAGCCCGACCAGCAACACGCGCTTGGAACCGGAGCGGCCGTACAACAACGCGGTTTCGTCGCGATCGCCGCTGAAGTCCCCGAGCGCGACGAGACCGGCGATCGCGCCGCCGAGCGCAGCGTCGAGTCCAAGCAAAGATGTCGGGATTTTGCCGCTGATCTTCCCTACCGCGACGGCAAGGAACTCGACGCTCACCCGCTCGAGCGGGACGACTTTCGCCGACGATTGCACGTGCCCTCAGCCTTTGCTCAGGTGCTCGATGACGGCGTCGGCGAAGCCCGACGTCGGTACCTTCGTGGCCCCGGGCATTTGCCGTGCCAGGTCATACGTCACGGTACCGGCCTGGATGGCCCCTTCAATGCCGGTGACAACCGCCGCGGCCACATCGTCCCAACCCATCTCTTCGAACATCATGACGCCGGAGAGCATCACACTCGCCGGATTGACCTTGTCCTGCCCGGCGTACTTGGGTGCGGTCCCGTGTGTGGCCTCGAACAGCGCCACGCCGTCTCCGATATTGGCACCCGGCGCCATCCCGAGTCCACCGACCTGCGCCGCGCACGCGTCGGAGAGATAATCGCCGTTCAGGTTCGGCGTCGCGATCACGGAATACTCGGCCGGCCGCAGCAGCACCTGCTGAAACATCGCGTCGGCAATCCGGTCCTTGACGATGATGCGCCCCCCCACCCCTTCGTTACCGACCTCGTTCTCGAGAATGGTCACGTCGGCGAACACCTCCCGCGCGACCTCATAACCCCAGTCGCGGAACGCGCCCTCGGTGAACTTCATGATGTTGCCCTTGTGCACCAAGGTCACCGATGGGCGACCCCGGTCGATCGCGTATTGGATGGCGCGTCTCACCAAGCGCTTGGAATTGGTGGCACTCATCGGCTTGATCCCGATGGCGGCTCCCTCCGCGATGTGGGCGTCGGACCATTCGATCAGGAGTTCGCGCAGTTTGGTCGCGTGCTCGGAACCGGCCTCATACTCGATCCCCGCGTACACGTCCTCGATGTTCTCGCGAAAGATGACGACGTCGAGTTTTTCCGGCTCGCGCACGGGCGAGGGAACGCCGGCGTAGTAGCGGACGGGACGGACGCACGCGTAGAGGTCGAGCACGTGCCGCATCGCGACGTTAAGCGAGCGAATACCGCCACCGACCGGGGTGGTCAGCGGCCCCTTGATGGCAAGGCGATGCTGCTTGATGGCGTCGAGCGTCGCGGCGGGCAACCACTCGCCGGTTTCACGCTGGGCTTTTTCCCCTGCCAGGATCTCTTGCCACACGATCCGGCGGGTGCCGTGAGAGGTATGATGGACCGCGGCATCAAACACGCGACGCGCGGCATTCCAGATGTCGGGGCCGATCCCATCCCCTTCGATAAACGGGACGATCGGGTCGTCGGCGACCACGTATTTCCCGTCGTGCCAGGTCATCGTCGTTCCGGTCATAACTCACGGTGTCGGTTGGTGGTTTGAAGGCGCACCGTCGGCCGGGAGATCGAGGGCAGGCCCGCGACGGGCCCGAACCCAGGCCAGCTAATGCCAGGTCACTCCGATTGTCATCAGCGCAAGCGAGTCACGGCGATCGGAAATGACCTGCAACAAGAAATCCAAGGTGGCGGTGAGAAACAAGTTGTCCGCTATTCGCAGATCGTACCCGACCCCGAGCGCGCCGCCCACGCCGACGTCGGTCAGGCGTCCCGGACCGGCGCTGGCCAACGAGACCGACTGCGTCGCCAGCCCCACACCGGCCTTCACGAACCCCGCCGGTCCGGCGGGATATACCAACGCCGCGCCCATGATGTTACCGCGGAGTGCCGTCGTCTGGTTCTGGTCACGTCCCCAGCCTGTCAGTTCGCCGCCGACCAACAGCCAGGGATTCACGGTGCCGCCGAGCCGGACCTGGCCGGCCCCACCACCGCGGGCGGCCGGCGGACCGGAGAGATGGTAACCACCCCCGACCCCGAACCCGATCCAGAGTCCCTCGTGTGGTGACGCGGCTTGTTGGGCGATGAGGGACGATGCGAGCGAGGGGACGACCAGCGCCGCGGCCAAGCCCCAACCGAGGGACCTCAGATGAAGACCCGACCCTTGGTAAACGCCCAATTCTCCCAAAACCGGGCGTAGTAGAAGCGGGTGCGTTCCTGCGGAACCTTCCACCACGGGTGTTCGGGGTCGTCGATGGGCGCTCTGACGCGGGCGTCTTCCAGACGCACCCGCTCCTCACAGAACGGGCAGAGATACTCGTCTTCGTCCGGCGGGAGCCACCAGACGTACGGCGCGCGTGCCACCTGCGGCCAGACCCCGCAGCGGTGGGAGGTCGGGCGCGCCAGGTCGGGCAACCCACCGACGTCCTGATGGAACCCGCAGAAGCGGCACGCCCGGTACCGGCGGCCGCGACCCCCGACCCGCGGGCCGTAGAATCCGGTGCGCCCGCATTGGGGGCAGGCGCCAGGATCACGCCCTTCCGCGAACACCGCGAAACACTCCTCGTCCCAAGCCGCAGGGTCGTAGCGCACGTCGGGCGTGGCCGGTGGAGCGGGTGTGGGGATGCCGATGGAGTCGCGTTTGGTCACAGACGTATCAGGTTGCGGCGGTTTTTGGAAACGCTGGAATTTATCCCGGATTCCCGAGTCTTCCAGGGTCTGGATCACATTAGCGAGCCGGCAGCGTAACGTGCAGATGATCGGCGCTGCCGACGTGCCGGCGCGTCCGAAAGCCCATGACCCGGAAGTACCCATCGGTAGCCCAGTTACGCCATGCGGGCCGGCCAAGGGTGCGGAGATCGAGCGCATGCACGTACCCGTCGTGCTGCGGATAATGCAGCGAGGCCTCGGCAGCCGGCAGTCCCATGGCCGCGTAGTCTTCGGGCGTCCGCCGCAGATCGGTGATCACGAGATCCGGATCGGCGAGCAGCCAGGTACTGATGGCGATGCGCAGCACCGGATGCACGCTGCGGAAGTACTGCCGCACCACCTCGGACTTGGCGTTCATGCGCGACAGGTACAGCACACTGTACCCGCCGTATCCGGCAACCAAGGGGACCGCAACCCAGAGAAGCGCCGCGCGTAGGTACAGCCGCCCGAGCAACCGGTGCGACATCCACGCGGCATATCCCGTCACGGTAAGCGCCGCCATACCCAGCGCTGCAATCACCGCGATCCAACCGCCGTATCCGCGGTGGGCGTGGAGGAACACCGCGGACCGAACGAATACCACGAACGGCAGCGCCACGACCAGGACGAGCCCAACCGCCAAGCGCACCAGCGCGCCGAGCGTGATGGGGCGCCGGCCGAGTCCGGGAGCCGCGATCTCGGTGGCGGGCAGAACAATCGGTTGGGACGGTTTCACACCGGCTTTACGAGACGCCTCCCGGGCGTGTTTCGATCGGTAGGGGCGGATTGGATTTCTCGCGATGGCTATTAAGCGGCCTCGCGTCGTCGAGCAACCGAGTTCCCGGTGGTTCCGCGCAACCCTTGGCTTGGTAAGCGCATCAACATCCTAGGCACCGCGTGACGCGAAACTTTCTCCTCGTCGCCGCGTTGTGAACGATAGCAATTGGGGAAGGACAACGAACGATGTCGGTCTTCAGCTTCACCTTCGACGCGCTGCACTCGGGGGCCTACGTCGCGGCCCCGCCGCGGGGGCGCGCGGTCGCGATGGTGAACCGGATCATGCAACCGCCCGCGCCCACGGCCGGCGTGAAAGACTACAGTCTCTCCGACATGGACGGCTACCGCGTCGGGATGGTCCCGGCGGCGGTGATCCGGCCGCGGCTCGGCCCCAACGCGCCGACGATCTATCTGCGGCGGGACGGCTGGTAGCAGCGGGTTCACCAGAACCATCACCATGACAAAGGGCGACTCATCGAGTCGCCCTTTGACCTTCCCAAACACCCGATCCTTAGGGCCGGCGGTCAGCTCCACTCGCGGGGGTGATCCCCAATGCGCGGAGCTGCTCGAGCGTCGTGGCAGGTGGCGTGACGATCTGGTCTCCCCGTAATAGAATCGGGAGACCCTCGACCGAAAGCGCCGCGGCCGCACCACCCGGTGCCGGCGTCGGATTGATGACGAACCAGAAGAACCCCGCCTGGCCCGGTCGATACGTGGTCAGCACGAACGTATACGTTCCGGTGACCGTGGGCGTGAACGTCACCTGGGCGTCGTTCCCGACGGCGCCCCCCTGGTCGTCCCACCAGAAATCGTCCGTGAACGACTTCGCCGGACCGTAGGCGTAGATGAACGCGTCCAGGTTCCCACCCGAGCCGCCGCCGTCCCGCATGTAGTCCACGGTGTACGACGTTCCCGCCTGGAGGTTGTTGACGTGGACGAGCACCGCGTTCGTCATGTACGGGTTGCCACTCCCGTCCGCTCCATTGTAGATCAGGCAGTCGCTGCTGAGCAGGTCGGCGCCGAAATTGACGCCCCACTGAATGTCATAGCAGTTGGAAAGGCCGAGCGTGTAGTCACCGGTCTCGCCGACCGGGGCCCGGATCTTGACGGTGGCCTGTTCGGCGCACCGCTGAAACGGCGACACGGCGCGGAGATCGCCGGTTTTGTACGTCCCGGTCTGGACATCAAAGGCTTCCAGACCCGGATAACAGGTTTGCACCCAACTGGACAGGCCGGCCCCGAAGGTGTTGTAGGGGGTCGGATAGGCCCACATCACGAAGTTGCTCATGCCGGTCGCGTTGAGAAACCACTCCTGTTCCCAGTTGGACTGGGGGATGGTCCCCGGGACGACCTCGCCCGGGCTGAGACGCAGGAATACCGTGACCTGTCCACCCGAATTGTATAGCCCGGTATTCTGATCGGTCGCCTGGATCACCACCGTACCGTTGAACCTGGCCGAGACCAGGCCCGACCCGTTCACCGACGCGATGTTGCTGTTGGTGGAGAACCAGGTCCAGTTGCCACCCGGCATGTCGTTGAAGTTCGCGTCCTGGAGATACGGCGTCGCCTGCGACGTCTCCCCCACCTTGTTGAGTACCCCTTTGCTGAATTCGACACGCACCTGGGTGGCCACCTGTTGCACCGACACGTCGATCATCGCGGTCACGCTACCACCGGCGTCACCGGTGATGGTCGCCGTGCCATTCCCGGTCGCCCGCACGCGCACCGTCTCGTTCGGCAGCCCGGTCCCGGCGACAACTTCAGCGACGCCGGAGTTGGATGAGGTCCACGTGAAGGTGAGACCATCCACCGCATTGCCGTTGGCATCTTCCGCGCTCGCTGTGATGTCGGCGAAATCGCCCAGCGCATCGAAGTTGGGCGCGGCATCGGAGACCGTCACCGATGTGACCTCCTGGGCCACCGTCACGGCTGCGGTACCGGACAGGCCGGTGCTCGACGCGGTGACGGTCGCCGTCCCGTTCGACTCGGCGGTGACCGTCCCGGTCCCGCTCACCGATGCGACGCCGTTGTCGGAGGACGACCAGGTCACCAACGAACCCGCCATGGCGTTGTCATTGGCGTCCTGCACCTCGGCGCTCAGCGCTCCCGTCGCGCCGAACGCGGCCAGGGTCAGTGTCGCGGGCGTGACCGCCAGATGCGTCGCCACCTGTGCCACGGTGACTGACGCGCTCCCGCTCGCCGTCCCCACGACCGCCGAGATGGACGCCGACCCGTTGCCCACCGCCGTGACGACGCCCGAGGACGAGACCGTCGCGACGCCCGATGCCGAGCTCGACCAGGTGACCGTCACGCCGGAGACGATATCGCCGTTCTGGTCGAGGGCGGTTGCCGAAAACGTCGCGGACTTGCCCAGCGCGTCCAAGCTGGCCGAGCCGGGAGACACCAGGACGCCCACCACGGTGGAACCGGGCTCGGCGGGGGTGCCACAGGTCGCGACGGCAACGGCAAGACCGAGCGCCAGGACGGCGCTCCGCAGGTGTGACGGCATTCAGCTCTCCTCGTGCTTGACAGGTAGACAGGAACAAAACCGATCGGGAATGTGGCTCGGGGGGGGGCTACCGCAAGAGGCAGGCCGCCGCGGTGGCGCTGGATGGCCGTGGTTGAAAGAAAGGATGCCCGAGGAGAGGGTCGAACTCTCACGCCATTGCTGGCACGGGATTTTGAGTCCCGCGTGTCTGCCATTCCACCACTCGGGCGTGGGCGGGGAATATAGCCATCTGCACCCGCGAGCGACGTATCGGATTCGCCTGCGTCACCAGCCTCGCCGCTGAAGCGGCGATGCGAGGTGGATTCCATCAGGCATCGTGCGGGTCCTTCCCAGCCCTGGGCAGCAGCCGCTCGGCGAAATCGAGCCGTTCCTGCAGTTCCTGCTGCCCGGCCGTCAGCTCGCCGTACATCCCGTGCATGTCCGCCCGCAGTTCTTCGATCACGTTGCGCAGGGCAACCAGCTCCTCTCGCGCGCCGGCCCCGAGATGCTGGGTGCGGGCCTTGAGCCACAGGTACCACGCCGCCAGCGCTCCCCCGCCCAAGCCGAGCGTGGTCACAGTCATGACGATGTAGAGAACGATGTCTTCGTCCATGGGCCGCTTATACGTATGCGGCTGCCGGTGCGTGTCAAGAGGACTTGCCCGGCCCATTGCAGCGGTGCGGCCGCCCGGCTCCCTGTCGCTGCGCGCGCTCGATCTCACGAACCCGTAGGACCACAGTAAGCGCCAGCGTCAGATCCGCGCGCGGTCCGTGCCGCAGGCGGTGCAACCAGCGCCGGATCTGCGCAATCATGCGCGGCGCGTGATCCCGCTTGGCGCACGAGATGTGCCCGGCACGGATTGCGTCGTCGAACGTGGGGAGGAATCGCGCAAACTGTTCGCCGCCGAAGAACTAACTGAAGGAGGAAGTGTGCCGTCGGTTTCCAGCGCCTCGCGTGGCAACAGCACGATCTCGCACGTCGCGGCGTAGCACGTGGGCCCCAAGCGGTGGTACAACCCCGATTCGAACCTGGGCAGCATGGCAAAGATGTTCGTGGTCGGTCGGGGCCGCGGGAAGGGCAGAACCGTCATCCGGGGAACGTGGCGCCGCGTGCGGCCGGTGGGAGGCCGGCACCGCGTGTGACGAGGCGTCCAATGGCGCGGGTCCCCGGCTTGCCGCAGTGCTCGGCCTGTGGTAGCGTGCGCAGTGTAACCACGCGCAAACTGCACAAACTGCACCGGCGGGGGTGGGGTGGTAAGGGCTGGCGCGGACCGGCCGCCGGTCCTTCCGATCCCGCTGTTGCGGGAAGTCGTGGACCGGGAGGCGGCCGGCATGCCGCTCCGCCATGCATCCTACGAAATCGGAGTCAGCCCGAACGGCCTGCGCAACTTCCTGAACGGCGCCGTGCCGCGACCGGCAACGCGGATGAAGCTGGAACGCTGGCTTGCCGACCGACCGGCCAGGCATGTCGGCCCGGACCTCGGCGATCTGCTCCGACTCCTCGACGCCGTCGGTGCCGACCTTAGCCCCGGCCAGTTGCGCAAGTTGTCCGCGGAACTGGCTGACCACTTGCTCGTTGCCTACCGGGAACGGCGCCGCCCTGCGCCGAAATGGGTGCGGGAACTCGCAGCCCACTACCGCGGCTGAGCGCTACCGCCGGGGCCGCCTTGCTTCAGCGCGCCCGCCGAGCGTATATCTCGGCGTGCATTTTGTGCAGTTGCGTTCCGGCGAGCCGCGTCCGGCTCGCGTCCTTCTCGTCGACGACGATGCCGTTGTGCGACGGCCCGTTGCGCGGTTTCTGCGCGCGCGGGGCCTCACCGTGGTTGAAGCCGGTGACGGAAACGACGGGCTGGCCGCTCTCTGTGCGGCGCGGTTCGACGCTGTCGTGACGGACGTGAGCATGCCTAACTGTGACGGCCTGCGATTCTGGACGCGCGCAACGGAGAGGCACCCAGGGCTCCGCGGCCGCTTTCTGTTCTGCACCGCCTCGGACGTCCGAAATGCGGTGGTGGCAGCCGGCGAACGCTTCCTCCGGAAGCCGTTCGAGCTCGACGAATTGTGGAGCCTGCTGGAGCCGCTGCTTCCCAGCCCGTAATCGGCGCCACTGGTGCGAGGCGAAAGCGGCGGGCTCACGACCAACCGGCCGAGCCCGGGCTCTCAGCCGATACCGCTCGCGTCCTTCAGGACACGTCTCTTGGCCGAGCCCGGGCTCTCAGCCCGGGACTGCCACGCCGAACTCGCCAAGCGCCTGGCCGGCGCATGGGCAGTCCCGCCCTGAAGGGCGGGCTCGGCCAAGTACGGCGTGCTGAAGCACGACGCCGCGTGCCGATGCCGCGGGCCGATACCGCTCGCGTCCTTCAGGACACGTCTCTCGGCCGAGCCTGGGCTCTCAGCCCGGGACTGCCACCGACTCGCCAAGCACCGGGCCGGCGCATGGCAGTCCCGCCCTGAAGGGCGGGCTCGGCCAAGAACGGCGTGCTGAAGCACGATGCCGCGTGCCGACGCCCATGCCGCCCGCGTCCTTCAGGACCCATCTCTCGGCCGAGCCCGGGCTCTCAGCCCGGGACTGCCACGCCGAACGCGCCTGACCATGGCGGATGCGCCTAATTGTCGTTCCCGCGCGACCTGCCCCGCTCCCGCATGATCTGCTCGATCTGCCGATCGAGGCGCATGAACGCCAACACCAACTGTCCCCGCTGTACCGGGTTCAGGAACTCGGCATACTCGGCCTGATCGGATTGCGCCTGCGCGGCGCGCCTGACGTGCAAGTGCATCAGTTCGTCGAGCAGCGCGCTCACCTGATCGGGATCAGCCGCGATCCCGGGACGCATCTGCTCCTCCAATCCAATCATCACGCGCCGTTCCTGCCGATCGAAGTCGCGCCGCGCCATCCACACCCGCCGCGTCATCTCCTGGAACTGCGCGAACTGCTCGTCGGAGAGGCCGCTCTGCGCGCGGTAGTTCTGCAAGAACCGGTTGACGACCTCCTCGCGCAGCCGTTCCGGGGTCGGCCCTACCTGTGCCGCAAGCGGTGCGGCGGATAGCGCGAGTACGATCAGCGCCGGGAAGAAACGCATCATCCCTCCATCGCGGCCAACAGCGCTTCGAGTTGGCTCTCGTTCAGGTCATCCAGCGAGGCCGGAAACTGGTCGGCGATCGGCGCGTGCAGATCCAACGAATCGAGCACCTCCGCCAACTCATCCCCGGTAAGCGGGTCGAGAAGCGGGGCGGCCACGACCGGCGCCGGCGTTCGGTCGGAGACGAGAAATGGCGAGACGGCCAGACCGACGAGCAGGGTCGCCGCCGCGGCGGTGAGCCAAGGCCATCCCGGCCACGCGTGCGGCATGCCCTCTCCCGACCGCAACCGCGCGATGACCCGCGCCGCGACCCGCTCGGGATCGACCCGAGCCTCCGCCGTTTCGCCGAGCCGGCGGGCAGTCTGTTCCAGTCGCCGTTCATCCATAACCGTCATCCTCTCGATCTGCTCACGGTCCGTCGTCGCCATCCGCGCGCACGGCCGCCTTGAGCCGCTTGACCGCATGGTGATAGTGCACGCGGGCCGCGCCCTCCGTCGTATCCAGCGCCGCGGCAATCTCCCCGTAGTCGAGACCCTGCTGCGCGCGAAGCAGGAAAACATCGCGTTGCATGGCGGGCAGCCGACCCACCTCCGCCTCGAGCCGGCGCACGGCATCCCGCGCCTCCGCCTCCGCGTGGGGGTCGGTGCGATCATCCGGCACCTCGCGATCCTCGCGCGATAGCACGACCCGTGACCGCGCGCGGCGACGCCGGTCCTTGAGCGCGTTGGACCCGATCGTCATGACCCACGTGCGGAAGCTCGCCCCGCCCCGGAACGTCGCGATCCGGCGAAAGGCGCGAAAGAACGCCTCCTGCACGAGATCCTCGACATCCTCGCCCGCCCCGGCCGCTGCGAGAAACCGCGCAATGGCCGGCGTGTGGCGCCGGACCAGCTCGGCGGCGGCCAGCTCGTCGCCCGCGCGCCAGGCGGCGATCAGGTCCAGGTCGGCGCGGCCCTGGTCGCGGTCCGGGACGGTCACATCCAGTAAGACGGGTTCACAGTGCTCAAGTTAAGGTCCCCTGGCGCGGCCGTAACGCCCCGGGTATTCTTGCGCCGTTCGTGTGCGCCCCAGCTCGTCCGCGGAGATCCACATGGCGCTGCACCAACCATCGACTCCTGATCATGTCCCGTCGCGGCCATCCCTGTCCGGCGTGCTGGTTTTCGCGTGTGCGGCGGCGCTGGCATGCGGCAATGACCCGACCGGCGCGGACACGGTGCGTCCGATCGCCGGCGACTACACGCTGATGGCCACCATTACGACCGACAGCGACTCCATTCCGGCGAGCCCCGAAGCAGCCACCGCTGTTTCGCTCGACGTGGATTGCGACACGATCCCGTTCGGATCGACCCCCGAGTCGGTCGGCGTCACGGGCGCTCTGACCCTCCAAACGGTGAACCAAACCTACGCGCTGACATTGATTACGGCCGGAACGGCCTGTCCGGACACGCCGTACTCGCTGACACAGATCCACAGCGGCACGTACGTCTTCGAGACGCGGCTGATCACCATGACGCCGATGAATCCTCTCGGCTTCCCAAGCTCCGGCGTGACGTTCTTCGGGGAGATGAGCGACACGCTTCGACTCACGGCCGCAAACCCGATCGCCATCGGCCAGAACTTCTTCTTCGGCCCGAGGCTGGCGAGCTTGATCTGGACCCGCACGCCGCCGGGCAACTGACAGGTTCGATCCCTCTGAGAACCGACCGGGCGAGTTTGACCGTCCCCTAGCCGCCCGGGTACATTCCGAACGGACGTTCGGATGGTGATGCTCCCCTACGACGAGCGGCGCGACAAGCTCCTCAAGACCGCGGCCGAGGTCTTTGCCGACAAGGGCTATCACCCCACGACGATGCGCGACCTGTCGCGCGCGACGGGGCTGAGCCTCGCCGGCATTTATCATTATGTCCAGAGCAAGGACGAGCTGTTGTACCTGATCCAGCGCCAATGTTTCGAGCGGGTACGGCAGGGCGCGGCGAGCGCGCTCGACGGCGTCACCGGTCCAGCGGAGCGGATACGGGCGTTCATCCTGCACCATGTGACGTTCTTCGCGCGGCACATGAGCGAAATGAAGGTCCTGTCCCACGAGGCCGGCAGCCTGACCGGCGACCGCGACGCGGAGATCGTCGCGCTGAAGCGAGACTACTTCGGCCTGCTGGCTGGTGAGATCACTCGGCTCGGACGTGGACGGGACGCCCGCATCAGCGCCTATGCGCTGTTCGGGATGATGAATTGGATCTACACCTGGTATCATCCTGACGGACCGGTATCGGCCGAGGCGTTGGCCGCGCGGTTCAGTGAGATCTTCTTACAGGGAATCTAGCGATGACGACAGCGACAACTCATGGAGGTTGACGTGGCAACCGCAACGACCGACGCCCCACTGGTTGAGTACCGGGTGCAAGACGGCCTGGGGATCATGGAGTTGAACGATCCGCCTGCGAATACCTACACGTACGAGATGATGCGGCAACTGGAAGCGGCCATTCTCGACGCGCGGATGGATGACTCCGTGCACGTGATCGTGATCCGCGGCAAGGGGGACAAGTTTTTCTCGGCGGGCGCCAACATCGGGATGTTGAATACCGTGACGCCGCGCTTCAAGTACTTCTTCTGCCTGCACGCCAACGAGACTTTGAACCGCCTCGAACACACGCCCAAGCTCGTGATCGCCGCGTTGAACGGTCACACGGTGGGTGGCGGACTCGAGATCGCCATGGCGGCGGACCTGCGCATTGCCGCCAAGGACGGCGGCAAGATCGGGTTGCCCGAAGTCACCCTCGGCGTGTTGCCCGGGACGGGCGGCACGCAGCGCCTGGCCCGCATGGTCGGCCGGTCGAAGGCCATCGAGTTGATGGTCACGGGCAAGACGTTTAGCGCCGACGAGGCGAAGGAGCTCGGCCTGGTCAACGAGGTGTTCCCCAAGGAGACCTTCTGGCAGGACGTGCTGACCTACGCCAAGCAGTTCGTGCCACCGGGGAAGGCGGCCAAAGCGGTCGGGCTCATCAAGCGGGCGGTCTGTTCCGGCCTGGAGGTGCCGTTCGAAAGTGGCTTGGCCATCGAGCGCGAGCTGCAGCAGCAGTTGTTCCAGAGCGGCGACGCCAAGGAGGGCCTCGCGGCGTACATCGAAAAACGCACCGCCGAGTTCACCGGCGCGTGATCACCGCAGGGGACACCGCGTGACCGAGCCCACGCCACGGGATCCGGCCGAGCAGGTGTTGATCGACAAGATCAACGCCGGATTCATGCTCGAATCCGAAGAGGACATGACGCCCGGCTACAAGAAGGCGCTGCTCACCCAGCTCACCGTCCAGGGCGACACCGAGTTGCTGAGCGCGCCCGCCTACTACCTCGCGTCACTGGACGCGCCGTCGATCAACAGCCGGATCGCGGTCACGGCGATCGTGCACGACGAGTTGGGCCACGCCAACATCGCCTACCGGATCATGGAGGATCTGGGGGTCGACAAGGCATGGCTGATCTACGGGCGCGCGCCGCACGAGTTCAAACACCCGTACGGGTTCGATCAACCGCTGGAGAACTGGGCGGAGATGGTCGTGGCCAATGGATTCTTCGATCGGGCCGGGATCACGCTGCTTTCCGACGTGCACCAGCATACCAGCTACGGGCCGCTGAAGCGCGCGTTGGTCAAAGTGGATCGTGAGGAGGTGCTGCACCTGCGTCACGGCGAGTCGTGGATGAAACGGCTGGCCAAGGCGGGAGGCCAGGTGAAGGAAGCGCTGCAACGCGCGGTCGACTGGATGTTCCCGATGACGCTCGAGTGGTTCGGGCTCCCGGACGATTTGAAACGGCATAGCGGCCAACTCGTCTATCGGCTCAAGGGGAACACCAACGACGAGCTGCGTCAGACGTGGATGGGTGCCACCGTCCCGCTGTGCGAGGGGATCGGCATCGACGTACCGGCCCATTTCGACGAGGAGCATCGACAGTACGTCATCGACTATCCGTTCCCGTGTCAGTACGACCCGGAGGAGAAGCGCTGGTTGTTCGACGAGCCGCTGAACTGGGACCAGGTGTTCGAACGGTGGAAGGCGCGGGGGCCGATGAACCAGCGGTACATCGAGATGATTCAGGGCGCGTTTGGGGCGCGGCGTGCCAACTGAGTCGGCCGTGTGGGCCGCGCTCGGGGAGGTGAGCGATCCCGAGTACCCGTTGAGCATCGTCGATCTGGGCATGGTCTACGCCGCGCGCGTGACCGGCCGGTCGGTGCAGATCGACATGACCTTCACCTCGATCGGCTGCCCGGCCATCGACATGATCGTATCCGACGTGCGCGACGCCGTGACCGCCGTGCCCGGGGTGGACGACGTGCGCATCGACATTCTGTGGGACCCGCCGTGGACCAAGCAGCGGATTTCCGACCGGGGCCGGCGCGTGCTGGCCCTGTATGGAGTGGTGAGTTGATGCCGACCGTGTACGAGGTCTTTGCCCGCCGCAATCACGAGGACGAACTGAAACACGTCGGCAGCGTGAACGCGGTGGACGACGACCTCGCCAAGGCCTACGCGTGGACGCTGTACGATGAGGAGAGCTGGGTGGAAATGTGCGTGGTGCCGCGCAGCGCGATCATCCCCATCACCGAACACGGCGCGGTGCCGTTGTGGGGAAACTGACCGTGACGCGCGCTTCCGCGATGGCCTTCGACTCGACCGGCGGGATGCACGACGCCTGCCGCCGGGGCCTGCGTCACGTGTTGTTGGCGTGCGCCGACACGAAGCTGCTGCTCGGCTTTCACTATGGCGAATGGACGTTCGGCACGCCGGAGTTGGAAGCGGCGGTCGCCAACTGTTCGTTGTCACAGTCCGAACTGGGACACGTACGACTGATTCATGGCTTGCTCAAGAAGCACTACGACGACGACCCTGACGCGTTGATCGACACGCGCGGCGCGGACGCGTTCGCCAACGTGAGTTATCTCGACAAACCACTTGCCGGGTGGCCCGCGGTGGTAGCCATGACGGCGATCGTCGACCTGGCCGTGACGCGCATGATCCACAGCCTCCGCGCGTCGACGTTCAAGCCGCTCGGCATGAGCGTGGACAAGATGCTCGACGAGGAGCGCTACCACATTCACCATGGTCGAGGGTGGTTCCGCACCCTCGCCGCGCGGGACGGTCCCCGCCGCGAGGCGTTGGAGACGCAGGTGGCGCTGGCCCTCGAAGCCGCCGCGGAATGGTTCGGGCCCAACGACGATGAGGATCGCGCCCTGGTGGACCATGGGATCAAGGCGATGTCGAACCGCGACCTGTTCGACGCGCTGATCGAGGATGTGCGCGAGATGACCACGCCGGTGGAGATGACCGTGCACAAGCCGATGCCGACCTTCGGCGACTGGACGGCCAGCACGCGCCGGGTGGGCGGACCGGGCGCCGGCGGCCCCGACGCGGAGATCCTGTATCACCTCCGCGGCAGCAAGAACGAGATCTTCAAGCTCGGCTGATGGACGATCCCGTCACGCGGTGCCCGTTTTGCCGGTCGACCGATACCACCAAGCAGGCCGACTTCAGCACGTCGCTGATGGTGCGGCTGCACTACTGCAACCAGTGCCGCTCGTCGTTCGAGGCGATCAAGTGGGGCGATGCGGAGGCGGTGCTCGATCTTCCCTCTTTCATGACCACGCACGATCCGGGAGCTGACCAGGCGTGAAGACCGATCTGTTCATCAACAACGAATGGCGCACGGCGGCATCCGGCTCGACCATCGACGTCGTCAACCCCGCCACCGAGGAAACGCTGTGCGCGGTCCAGGCGGCCGGCGATGGCGACGTCGACGACGCGGTCATGGCCGCCCGCGACTGTTTCGATTCCGACGCGTGGCAGCACATGCCGGCACGCGCGCGCGGCGCCCTGCTCTACCGCGCCGGGGCATTGCTCGAGGAGCGGCTCGGCGCGGTGGCGGAACTCGAGACGAAGCAGAACGGCAAACCGTTGTTCGAATCGAAGATCGACGTGTCGATGACCGTCGAGACGCTGAAGTACTACGCCGGCTGGGCCGACAAGGTGGGCGGCGACGTCCTCAGCGTGAACAACAACGATTTCGTGTTCACCGACCGCGTGCCGCTGGGTGTCGTGGGCGCGATCGTGCCGTGGAACTTCCCGCTGAACCTGGCGAGCTGGAAGTTCTCCCCCGCTCTGGCGGCCGGGTGCACGGTGGTGCTCAAACCCGCGTCGGAAACGCCGTTGACGGCGCTCGCCATGGCCGAGGTGATGCTTGACGCGGGGATGCCGGCGGGCGCGTTCAACGTGATCCCCGGGGGCGGTGCCACCGCTGGTTCGGCGCTTGTGAAGCACCCCGGCGTCGACAAGATCGCGTTTACCGGGTCGACCGGCGTGGGTAAGCAGGTGATGCGCGACGCCGCTGACACGGTCAAACGCGTCACGCTCGAATTAGGCGGCAAGAGCCCAAACATCGTCTTCGCCGACGCCGACCTCAAGGCGGCGGTCCGCGGCGCCCAGAACGGCATCTTCTACGGCAAGGGCGAGGTGTGCGCGGCGGGCTCGCGCCTGTTGGTCGAGCGGTCGGTGCACGATCACGTGGTCGAGCAGCTCGTCGACCGGGCCAGGAAGCTGGTTCCGGGCGACCCCTTCGACAAGGCTACCCGACTTGGCGCCGTCGTCTCGCAGCAGCAACAGCAGACCGTGATGGAGTACATCGAGATCGGCAAACAGGAAGCCTCGCTGGTGGCGGGCGGCAACCGCGCGACCGTCAACGGCAAGGGCTACTTCGTCGAGGCAAGCATCTTCGACGGTGCCAAGCCGGGCATGCGCATCGTCGATGAGGAGATCTTCGGCCCGGTGCTATCGGTCATCACGTTCGATGACGTCGAGGAAGGCATCGCGCTGGCAAATCAGTCGATGTACGGTCTTGCCGCCGGGGTATGGACCAGGGACGTGTCGAAGGCGCTACGCGTCGCCCGCGCGATCCGCGCGGGAACGGTCTGGGTCAACACGTACAACCTGTACGATTCTTCCGCGCCGTTCGGCGGGTTCAAGCAGAGCGGCTACGGCCGTGACCTCGGCCGCGTGGCGCTCGATGGGTATACGGAGACCAAGACGGTGTGGATCGGACTGCAATAGCAGACGGTCGAGGACGGTGGATACCATGCCTGACGACGCATTCATCTACGCCGCGGTGCGGACCCCGGTCGGGGCGCATGGTGGCGCGCTGGCGGACGTCCGACCCGACGATCTGGCCGCCCTCACGTTGCGTGCGGCGGCCGAGCATGTCCCTGTCGATCCGGCGGCACTCGACGACGTGATCCTCGGGTGCGCCAACGGCGCGGGGGAGGATAATCGCAACGTGGCGCGGATGGCCGGCTTGCTGGCGGGCTTCCCCATTGACGTTCCGGGGCAAACGGTGAACCGGCTGTGCGGGTCGGGGCTCCAGGCGGTGGCGAGCGCGGCGCACGCCATCAAGGCGGGTGAGGGCGACCTGTTTGCCGCCGGCGGCGTGGAGAGCATGACCCGCGCCCCCTACGTGATGCTCAAACCGTCGACCGCGTGGAATCGCCAGGTACCCCCGATGGCGGACACCACGGTGGGCTGGCGCTTCGTCAACCCGAAGATGCCGGCGGCATGGACCATTTCGCTTGGCGAGACCGCGGAGCATGTCGCCAAGCAGTACGGGATCACGCGGGACGAGCAGGACGCGTTCGCGTTGGAGAGCCAGCGGCGTGCCGGTTGCGCCATGAAGGACGGTGTCTTCGTGGACGAGATCGTGCCCGTCGAGGTCACCACCGGTCACGGTCGCACAGCGACCAGCCGTATCGTGACCGCAGACGAACATCCCCGCCCCGACGTCACGCCCGAACAGCTCGCCAGGCTGCGACCCGCGTTCGTGAGCGACGGCACGGTGACCGCGGGTTCCTCCAGTGGCATCAACGACGGGGCGGCGGCGCTGATCGTTGGGCGCAACAGCCACGACGCGGTACGGAACGCTGAGCCTCTCGCTCGTATCGTGACCACGGCTGTCGCGGGCGTCGATCCGAGTTGCATGGGCCTCGGTCCTATTCCCGCGACCCGCAAGGCGCTCGCGCGTGCCGGTCTCACGGTCGCCGACCTCGACTTGATCGAACTGAACGAAGCGTTTGCCGCCCAGGCCATCGCCTGTATCCGCGAACTCGCCCTCGACCCGGCGCGGGTGAACGTCTACGGCGGCGGTATCGCGCTGGGGCACCCGTTGGGCGCCACCGGCGCCAAACTGCTCACGACCATGGTGCACGCGCTGCGGCGCCGGGGCGGCCGGTACGGACTGGTGACCATGTGCATCGGCGTGGGCCAAGGGATCGCCATGGTGGTGGAACGCGGATGAGTGATTTCGAGCACGTCCTCGTGTCCGTCGCCGACGGCGTCGGGACGGTGACACTTAACCGACCCGACAAGCTGAATGCCTTTGCCGGCACGATGCGCGGTGAGGTCGCCGAGGCGATCCGTCAACTCGCCGACGACGAGGCCGTCCGTGTCATCGTCGTCACCGGTGCCGGCCGCGCGTTCTGCGCGGGCGCGGACATCGGCTACATGAAGGACCTCGGCGAGCGAGGCGACACCGCCTCGCTCGAGGCGTTGGTGGAAGCGGGCCGGCAGGTGGTCACGACCATCCGCCGCACACCGAAACCGGTCATCGCGAGCGTCAATGGGCCGGCGGCGGGCGGTGGCGCCAACATGGCGCTGGCCTGCGACATCCGCCTCGCGTCCGACAAGGCCTCGATCGGCCAGACGTTCAACCGAATCGGTCTCCACCCGGACTGGGGCGGCACCTATTTCCTGCCGCGGCTGGTCGGTCCGTCCAAGGCGTTGGAATTGATCTTCACGGCTGAGATGGTGCCGGCGGACGAAGCGCAGCGCATCGGCCTGTTCAATCGGGTCGTGCCGCACGACACGCTCCCCGCCGAGACCGCCGCGCTCGCGAAGGCACTCGCGGCCAAGCCGCCGATCGCGCTCGCGCTCGCCAAACAGGCGATCTACGACAGCGCGCGACACACGCTGGCAGAGATGCTCGACGTGGAACTGGCGAACCAGGTGACGTGCTTCGAATCCGACGATGCCCGGGAGGGCCTGCAGGCATTCCTCGACAAGCGCGACCCGAACTTCCGCGGCACCTGATTGACCCTCGTCATCGCGCACCGCGGCGCCGCGGCGTATGAATACGAGAATTCGCTGGCGGCGTTTCGCCGTGCCGTGGCACTTGGCGCGGATGGCATCGAGTTGGACGTGCATCAAACGGCGGACGGCGCGCTCGTCGTGGTGCACGATGCCGACCTCGACGGTCGTCCCATCACACAGTTGTCGCTGGACGAGACGCGGACCGTCCGGTTGCCCAACGGCGAACGCATCCCCACGCTCGACGAGGCGTTGGCGACCATCGGCGGCGACACGCTGGTGTTCATCGAGGTGAAGGGACTGGCGGAACGCGGCGACCGACAGCTGTTCGCGAGTATCGACGGCGCACCGCGACCCGACCATTGCCAGGTCCACGCATTCGATCATCGGATCGTGCGCCGGCTATGCCGCGCGCGGCCGGGACTGCGGGGTGGCGTCCTCTCCACGTCGTATCCACTCGATCCGGCCGCCCAGGTGACCGCGGCGGGCGCGGCGGCGTTATGGCAGCACAAGGACCTGGTCGATGTCCCGCTGGCGGCGATCGTGCATGACGCGGGATACGCGCTGTACGCGTGGACGGTCGACGATCCCACGGACATGCGATCGCTGCTGTCCATCCCGGTCGACGGGATCTGCACGAACAGACCGGATACCGCGCGTGAGGTGATCGGGTGAACGCGATCGCGGTGATCGGCGCGGGAACCATGGGGCACGGGATTGCGCAGGTGAGCGCCCTCGCCGGTTATGCGACCGCGCTCACCGACGCTCGTCCGGAGGTACTCGCACCGGCGCTCGAGCGCATCGGCGCGAACCTCGACGGCGGGGTCGAGCGGGGCAAGCTCGACCGCGCGGCGGCCGATGCGGCGTTGGGACGCATCCGCCTCGCCGCGACGATCGAGGACGCGGCCGGCGACGCCGACGTCGTGATCGAGGCGGTGGTGGAAGACCCGGAGGTCAAGCACGCGATCTTCGCCCAGCTCGACCGGGTGTGTCGCCCCGCGGCGACGTTGGCGACCAATACGTCGTCGCTCTCGGTGGGGCGGATTGCGCGCGCGGTCACGCAACCGGGCCGCGTCGTCGGCATGCACTTTTTCAATCCCGTCCACATCATGAAGCTCGTCGAGGTCGTCACACACGACCGCGCCGACCCCGCGCATGTCGCGCGCGTGCTCGCGGTCGCCCGGGCCATGGGGAAGGAACCGATCGAGGTCAAAGACGCGCCCGGGTTCGCCTCGTCGCGGCTGGGCGTCGTGCTGGGCCTCGAGGCGATGCGCATGGTCGAGCAAGGGGTGGCGGCACCGCAGGATATCGACAAGGCGCTCGAGCTAGGATACGGACACCCGATGGGTCCGCTGAGGGTCAGCGACCTCGTCGGTTTGGACGTGCGCCTCGCGATCGCCGAGCATCTACATCGCGAGCTTGGAGATCCACAATACGCGCCGCCGGCGATCCTGCGTGCGAAGGTCGCGGCCGGCGACTTGGGCAAGAAAACCGGAAGGGGATTCTACACATGGCCGAACAAACCGTCCTGATAGACATCGCTGGCCGAGTGGCGGTCTTGACCGTCAATCGACCCGACAAGATGAACGCGCTGAATGCGGAGACGCGCGCGGCGTTGCTCGACGCGCTCGACGCGCTCGAACGGAACGATGCGGTCCGTGTCGTGGTCCTCACGGGTGCCGGCCCCAAGGCGTTCGTCGCCGGCGCCGACATCGGGGAGTTCGAGGGTCGCACCCCGGTCGATCAATATCGGGCCATGGGCGGCCGCACGGTTTTCGACGCGGCGGATCGCTTCCCCAAACCGATCATCGTGGCGATCAACGGCTTTTGCCTTGGCGGCGGCTGCGAGTTGGCCATGGCCTGCGACATCCGGATCGCGGCCGATACGGCCCGGCTGGGTCAGCCCGAGGTCAACCTCGGGATCCTGCCGGGCGGCGGTGGCACGCAGCGACTCCCGCGCCTGGTGGGCCTGGGGACGGCACTCAAGCTGCTGTACACGGGCGACCTGATCAACGCCGAAGAGGCGCTGCGCATCGGTTTGGTGGACGAGGTCGTTCCTTCCGCCGAGCTGATGCCCCGTGCGCTCGCGCTCGCGGAGCAGATTGCGGCCAAGAGCCCCGTGGCGCTGCGGCTCATCAAGGAAGCCGCGCGGGCCAGCGTCCGCACGCCGCTCGACGAGGGACAGCGACACGAGCGCACGCTGTTCGGGCTGGCCTTCTCGTCCGGTGACAAGGAAGAAGGCGTGAAGGCGTTCCTCGAGAAACGCGCGCCGGAATTCACCGGTCGATGAGCGGCGCCCCCGGTGTCACCGACCTCCACATTCACATTCAGCCGTGGCATCAGCTCAAACCCGATGTCGCGCAGGCGATGCGTGCCGGCAAAGAGGACCACTGGGACCGTCTCATCCACCTGATGGAGGAGCCGTCGGCCCTGCTCGAGGTGATGGACGCGAGCGGCATCTGGCGCGTGGGCCTGGTCAACTATCCCAGTCCTGACGTCATGGGCTTCACGGACGAGACCAACGAGTTCGCCGCCACCTACGCCAGCGCGGCGCCGGACCGGCTGATCCCGTACGGCGGGGTGCATCCCCGCTTCACCACCGATCCCGAAGGGCAGGTGGAACGCCTGCTGGAGTTGGGCATCCGCATTCTCAAGATCCATCCCCCGCACCAGGTGTACCCGGCCAATGCGTACACGGCCGGGCTCGAAGCGCTGGGTCGCATCTATCGGCGTTGCGAGGCACGCGGGTTACCGGTCACCATACACACCGGCACGTCGATCTTCCCCGGCGCGCGGAGCAAGTACGGCCGGCCGATGGAGATCGACGATGTCGCTATCGACTTCCCGGATCTCACCATCATCATGGCGCACGGCGGCCGACCGCTGTGGATGGATGAAGCGTTCTTTGTCCTGCGACGTCACCACAACGTGTATTTGGAGCTGTCCGGCATCCCGCCGCTCAAACTGCTGGACTACTTCCCGCGACTGGCGGAAATCGGCGACCGCGTCGTGTGGGGTACCGACTGGCCAAGCCCCGGGGTGCATGACTTGCGGCGCAACCTCGATCAGTTCATGAGCCTGCCGTTGACCGACGAGCTCAAGACGGCGATCACGCGGGACACCCCATTCCGGTTGATCCCGCCTCGATGATGCGGCGGCTGGCGCTCGCGGCCGGGCCGCTGGCGCTCACCGTCGCCGTCATGGCGCCTGCACCGGGCGCCATGACCGAACCGGCGTGGCGGGTGACGGGATTGGCCGCGTGGATGGCGTTGTGGTGGCTTTCGGCGGTCGTCCCGCTCGAGGCGACGGCGTTGATCCCGTTGGCCGTCCTGCCACTGTTGGTGCGCACCCCCATCATGGACGTCGCCGCGCCCTACGCCGATCCGGTGATCTTCTTGTTCCTCGGCGGGTTCTTCCTTGCCGCCACGCTCGAGCGGTGGGGCCTGCATCGCCGATTCGCCACCGCGACCTTGCGACTGGTGGGGACGGGACCGCGCCGGGTGGTCCTGGCGTTCCTGCTGATCTCGGCCTTCGCCTCGATGTGGCTTTCCAACACCGCGACGGCCGTCATGATGTTGCCGATCGCCGCGGCGGTTGCGCACGACCGGGACGGCCTCCCCAAAGGCTTCTCGACCGCGTTGTATCTCGGCGTCGCGTACGGCGCCTCGATCGGCGGGGTGGCCACGCTCATCGGCACCCCACCCAACGCACTCCTCGCGGCCAACGCGCACGAGCTGATCGGGCGCGACATCAGCTTTGCGAGTTGGCTTCCCACCGGCCTCCTCGTGGCTGTGCCGATGCTGTTCGGGACGTGGCTGTTCCTGACGACGTTGTTCCGGGTCCCCGCCACACGGTTGCCCGGGACGATGGCGCCCGCGGTCGACCACCCGGCCGCACCGCTCAGCGGCGGGGACCGCTTCGTCCTCGGCGTATTCGCTGCGACCGCATTGGCCTGGATCGCGCGGACGCCCAAGCTCATCGGCCCCGTCCACGTTCCCGGTCTCACCGACCTGATGCCCGGCATCTCGGACGCGGGAATCGCCATGTGCGCCGCACTGGCGCTGTTCGCGGTCCCCCTGCCCCGAGCTCGATTCCGCACCGCACTCGATTGGGAAACGGCCCGCGGCATTCCATGGGGTGTGCTCCTGTTGTTCGGAGGCGGGTTGTCTCTCGCCACCGCGTTTCAATCCAGCGGCTTGTCGGCGTGGATTGCGGGGCGGCTGGAGGGATTCGCCGGGCTCCCGTTGCCGCTCATCCTGGCCGCTACCGCCACCTTGTTCGTGCTGATGACCGAACTGACGAGCAACACGGCGACCGCCGCGGTTGGCCTGCCGTTGATGGCAAGCGTCGCCGGGGGATTGGGGGTCGCTCCGCTGCCGGTCATGGCGGCGGCGGCGCTCGGATCATCGATGGCGTTCATGCTTCCGGTCGCCACCCCACCGAACGCGATCGTGTTTGGAAGCGGCGCGGTCGCATCCGGCGATATGGCTCGGGCCGGGGCGGGACTGAACGTCATGGCGATTGTGATTATCACGGTGGTAGTTTGGATAACGCTGGGATGAGGACGGCATTAGGCTGGAGTGGTGCGCGTGGATAAGCCCCTGGCTGTAGCGAACTACCGGACCCGCCTCGAGGCGGAAGTCGCGGCGGGTTTCCTCGATAACGCGAGGATTCCGTACGTGATTCAATCCGCCGAGGGGATGCTCCATGGACCCCTCGGTGCGGGCGCCACCATTCTGGTGAATCCAGACCATGTTGAAGAGGCACGCCAGATCCTCATCGGCGATCTCGACCCGGGCGACCAACGACCCCCACCGGAAGCGGTCCGGCTCGGCATCTTCCATGAAGGCCCGGAGTTCGAGCGCGCGGTCACGATCCTCGATCGCGAGCAGATCCCCTATCTCGCGACCCCCGGTCAATCCGGCACGCGGCTCTACGTTCGCGCCGAGCACGCCGAACGCGCGCGCCGTCTCGTACTGCTTTCGGAGGAATCCGCCTGATGCCCGCCGACCGCCTCTTTGCCGTCATCGGCAGCGTGATGGCGTTGCTGGCCGTAGCCGCCGGCGCGTTTGGCGCCCACGCGCTCCGGGAACGCCTGACGCCTGAGGTGCTCACGACCTTCGAGACGGCCGCGCGCTATCAGATGTACCACGCGTTCGCGCTGTTCGCGGCCGGATGGGTCTGGAGCCGGTGGAACGCGCCGCAGGCGGTCTGGGCCGGTTGGTTGTTCGTGGCCGGGATCGTCGTGTTTTCCGGGAGCCTCTATCTGTTGGCGCTCACGGGAACGCGCTGGTGGGGAGCCGTCACGCCGTTCGGTGGCGCGGCCCTGATTGCCGGCTGGGCCGGCCTGGCGTGGTCGCTGCTGGCGCGGCCGTGAGCAGACAACGGTATACGGTCACCGAACGCCGGATCATCGCGTCGTGCCGCACCCCGCGGATGACCCAGCGGTGGATTCGATCGCTGCGCTATAACTGGGAGCGGTCCGGCCGCAGTTTGCTGTCGTTTCGCGGCGTCGTGCGGCGTCGGGCGGCGCATTGCGTGGAGGCGGCGCTGGCGGCCGCGGCAATCATGGAATACCACGGGTGGCCGCCCCTGCTGTTGGACCTCCAGTCGCAAGACCGGTTGGACCACGTCGTCTTCGCGTTTTGCCACCGGGGCCGCTGGGGCGCGATCGGGGCATCGCGCGATGCGGGGTTGCACGGACGGCGTCCGGTGTTTCGCTCGCTACGCGCCTTGGCTCTGAGCTACTATGAGCCATACGTCGATCTCACGGCACGCATCGTGGCCTTCGGGTTGGTCGATTTGCAGCGATTCCGCTGGTACGATTGGCGCACGTCAACCCGCAACATGTGGAAGATCGAGCCGTTCATCGACAGCCAGCCGCACGAGCGTTTGCCCACCGACGATGCACGCTATCGCACGTTACGCGCGGCGTACCGCGCCTATCTCGAACATGGGCCGGCCTCAGGCACCCCTCACGTGCGGGGCCGACACACCTGGATGTGACATCAATGACGACCACGGTCTATTTCAACGGCGCGTTCATCGACAAGGCCCGGGTCCACATCTCCCCCGACGATCGCGGATTTCTCCTCGCGGACGGGATCTACGAGGTCGTCCGCAGCTACGCCGGCCGGTTGTTCGAGTTCGACGCCCATCTCGCGCGGTTGCGGCACGGGCTTCGCGCGCTGCGTATCGACGGAGTGGACCTCGGCGATATCGAGCGCGTCTTCCGTCACCTGATCGAGCGCAACGGTCTGGCCGCGCAGGACGCGATGGTGTACCTCCAGATTACGCGTGGCGCGGCGCCGCGGGTGCACGCGTTTCCGCAGCCGCCCGTGTCGCCCACGCTGTACGTCGAGGCCAAACCGATCGTGACGCGCGGTGACGCGCGGGTCGGGATCGGCGTCATCACCGTCCCGGATATCCGCTGGGCGCGGTGCGACATCAAGTCCATCGCCATCCTGGCCAATTGCCTGGCGAACCAGCGGGCGCAAGAAGCCGGGGCCGTCGAGGCGATCATGGTGCGGGACGGGGTTGCGCTCGAAGGCAGCGCCACGAGCTTCTTCGCGATCATCGACGGCGAGGTACGCACCGCTCCCGCATCGAACTACATCCTGCGCAGCGTTACCCGCGGCGTCGTGCTGCGGCTGTGCGCCGAGGCCGGCATCGCCGCGCGGGAGACATCGGTCTTCGCGCACGAGCTTCCGGACGCCGACGAGCTCTTCCTGGCGGGGACCACCTCGGAAGTCATGCCGATCGTGCAACTCGACGGGCAACCGGTCGGCACGGGCAAACCGGGACCGATGACGACGCGATTGGCGGCGTTGTTTCGGGAGCTGACCGATACGCTTCGCGATTGACCTGGGCGCGCCGCGCGGCTACCGTATCCGGCACAATGTCACAGACCCCCATCAAGGCTTTGGTTATGCGCATTCCCCTCCTCGCCACCGGGTTTCTCGCCGTCGTCGTGGGCACCGCCCGCGCGCAGGCACCGATCCGGTACGACAAGTACGCGCTGGATAACGGGCTCACGGTGTTCCTGGTGGAAGATCACGACACACCGATCGTCACGATCAACGTGTGGTATAACGTGGGCAGTCGCAACGAGCGGATGGGTCGGTCGGGATTCGCGCATCTGTTCGAGCACATGATGTTCCAGGGCTCGGCCAACGTCCCCAAAGGGGGGCATCTCCAGCTCATCGAGCGAGCCGGCGGCAATATGAACGGCAGCACGAACGAAGGGCGGACGAACTACTTCGAAACCCTGCCGGCCAACCGGCTGAATCTCGGCCTGTGGCTCGAAGCCGACCGAATGCGCTCGCTCGCCATTACCGACGGGAACTTCGAAAACCAGCGCGAAACCGTGAAGGAGGAGCGCCGGCTGCGGGTGGACAATCAGCCCTATGGGCGTGCGTTCACGGATGGATTTACCATCCAGTTCGACTCCTCGACCTGTTTTCCATACGCCCACACGGTGATCGGGTCGATGGATGATCTGGACGCGGCGCAGACCGCCGACGTGCAGGCGTTCTTCGATCTCTATTACGCCCCCAACAACGCCACGCTTACCCTGGTCGGCGATTTCGACCCGGCCAACGCGAAGGCATTGATCCAGCAGTATTTCGGCGACATCCCCCGTGGCGCCGAGCCGCCGCCGATCGAATGCACGTTCGAATACGGCACGGCGGGCGGGGCGCGTCAGGTGTGGGAAGATCAACTGGCGAACCTGCCGGCCGTCATGATGACGTTCATGACGCCGCCGCACCGGGAGGCCGATACGCCGGCGCTCACGCTGCTCGCGACGATTCTCGGCGGAGGCGAAAGCTCGCGACTCAACCGGTCGCTGGTGCGGGACCAGAAGCTCGCGCTCGGCGCCGGGACATTCAACATGTCGCGGCGCGGTGCCTCCCAGTTTCTGGCGTTCGCGATCGCCAACCAGGGGGTCACGGTCGAAACCATCGAGGCGTCGCTTCGGGCGGAGCTGGACCGGATCATCGCTGACGGGGTGACGCCGGAGGAGCTGGAGAAGGCGCGCAACGACTTTCGCGCCAGCGATATCTTCGGCCGCCAGACGACGATGGCAATCGCCGAGGAGATCCAGCACTTCGTGCACTTCCACGATTCCGTCGATGAAATCAACACCGACCTCCAACGCTACATGGCCGTGACGGCGGACGACCTCCACCGGGTCGCGCGCACGTACTTCGCGCCGGAAAACTCCCTGTTTCTCATCGTGGTACCCAAGAAGCAAGAGGCGGTACAGCCATGAAATCGCGCATTCGTTGCTCAGCCCGCGCTGCCATCATGACGCTGGCAGCCGTCGCGGTCATCAACGTCACCGCGGTCGCGCAGTACCCCACCGAGCCGCCCCCCGCGGCGCCGCTCACCCCATTACGCTTCCCACCGTTTCGCGAGGCGCGACTGGGGAACGGGCTCACGATCGTGCTGGTGGAGAATCACGACCTCCCCATCGTCAGTATCTCACTTTCCATCCCTACCGGTTCGGTGAGTGAGCCGGCGGGCCGTCAGGGGCTGGCGGGCATGGTGGCCGAGTTGATGACCAAGGGCACCGCCACACGCAGCGCGGAGGAGATCGCCGCGACCATCGAGGGGGTCGGCGGGTCGCTCAATGCCGGCGCCGGACAGGACTTCTTCTCGATTTCGTCCACGGTGTTGACCGATAACGTCGACCTCGCGTTCACGCTCCTCTCGGACGTCCTGCTCAACGCCACTTACCCCGACGCCGAACTCGAGCTGGCACGGACGCGCGCGCTGTCAGGCCTGCGCCTCGAGAAGTCCGACCCCGGTGCCCTGGCCGGCCGCTACTTCGCGCGCGCCATCTACGGCGACCATCCGTATGGCCTGCGTGAGAACGAAACCACGATCCAGGCCATCACCCGCGAGGAGGTGCAGGCGTTTGCCCGGGAGCACCTGCGGCCCGGCGGGACGATGCTCGTCGTGGCAGGTGACATGCGGCTCGATCGGGTACGCGACCTGGCAAACCAATACCTGGGCTCGTGGAGCGGGACGGTGCCGGCCCGCTCGTACGGCGCGCCACCGGCGGCACGCGCGACCGAGATCCTGCTGGTGCATCGCCCCGGCTCCGAGCAGTCGAACATCGTCGTCGGCAACCTCGCGCTGCGCCCGGGCGCCCCGACGTACTATGCCGCGCGCATCGCGAACAAGGTCCTGGGCGACGGCGTGGACGCCCGCCTGTTCCAGATCCTGCGCGAAGAAAAGAGCTGGACCTACGGGTCGTACTCGAACCTGAATCGCCCGTTCGACGTGGGGAGATTCCAGGCCACCGCCGAGGTCCGAACCAGCGTGACCGACTCCGCGCTCACGGAGCTGCTGCACCAACTCCGCCGCATCCGCAGCGAGCCGATCTCCCAGGCGGAGATGGATGCGGCCAGGGGATACCTGATTGGCAGCTTTCCGCTCACGGTGCAAACGCCGCAGCAGATCGCCGGTCAGGTTTCGACGCAGAAACGACTCAATCTGGGCGACGACTATCTGCAGAAATACCGCGAGCGCCTCGCGGCCGTCACGGCGGTCGACGCCCAACGTGCGGCGATGCAGATCATTCGCCCCGACTCGGCGGTGATTCTCGTGGTGGGCGACGGCCAACAGATCTACGAGCCGCTGACCGCCATCGCGCCGGTTCGCATCATCGATACGGACGGCCACACGCTCACCCCGGCCGACCTCACTCCCGAGATCACCGCGGTCACGTTGGACGCGTCGCAGCTCGCGCCGCGCCGGGATTCGCTCGCGGTCCTCGTGCAGGGCACGCCGTTCGGGGGCATGACCACCGAGATCCGGCTCGAGGGGGATGAACTCGTGTACCTCTCCAAGACCGCCATCCCGGCCGCGGGCGTCAATCAGGAGACCACGGTGCGGATGGCGGTGGGCACACTCGTGCTGCGTTCGGTGCACCAGGTCGGCCAGTTCCAGGGCGCAAGCGGGGAAACGAATCTCCGCGTCGCGGGCGGGCGGATCACGGGCAACGCGCAGACCCCACAACCGGGCGGGACCATCAAAGAGACGGCGATCGACACCGTCCTCGCCGCCGGCGTCCTCGCCTCAGAACAGCTTCAGGCCTTGCTCCCCGCCATGCCGCTGGCTGAAGGCGCCACGATCACCATCAGCGTGCTCGACAGCGAGGACGCAACCATCACGCCGTACACGGTGAAAGTCGAGGCCGTCGAGGACGTCACGGTGTTGGCCGGCACCTTCGCCGTGTTCCGGGTCAGCATGAGCGGCGGGAGTCAGCAGTTCACCTTCTATGTCACACGCGATACACCGCGGCGGATCGTGAAGATGGAAATCGTAGGACAGCCGGTGGCGTTCGAGCTAGTGCAATAGACGGCGGATCATGCATGTGGGGGCGCACGGCCGTGGGGGGGCCCCGCCCGGGGGGGGGGGGCCGCCGCGGGGCCCCCCCCCCCCCCCCCCCCCCCCCACACA
>Ga0214471_10000348_pt1 | contig 41199 bp, 38 predicted proteins | sample RVTome_5_FD_207665 | JGI IMG/M metagenome (GOLD analysis project Ga0214471, IMG submission 207665) | Soil microbial communities from uranium-contaminated site in the Upper Colorado River Basin, Wyoming, United States - RVT142D155 | ecosystem: Environmental > Terrestrial > Soil > Contaminated >... | reverse complement strand
CCCGGCGAAGGACACCGTCCGGAGGGGGCGCCGGCCGGCCAACACCCCATGCCAAGCCGCCCAGAGATAATCGCGCACCCTGAGGTGATCCTCTGGCAGGACAACCGCCACGCCCCGCCTCGCGAGCAGCCGGATCACCAGCGTGGGCGGCAATGGTCGACCGACCGACACCGGTACGAGCGCGATCCGATAGCCTTGGTCGCGGAGCCAGGGAAGGAGCGGACCCCAGTACGGGTCAATTCCGCGTGAGGAGCCCGAGAATGCCTCCCGGCCGACAAAGGAAAAACAGAGCGTGTCGGGCGGTTTCTGGGGCGTCCCATCGATCCCCCACCGGCCAGAGAGACGCCGCTGCAACAGCCTCAGAAGGCCGAGTAGGAGGAATAGGGTTGGGCCACCGACCCTGCGCAGTGCACTCCGGAGGACTGACCGGACACGTCCGGTCCAGCCGGCCGCATCCACAACTCGCCATCCCTGATCATGCCCCATCCTGCAGATCACACCCCGCAATGCCTCCCCCTCAACAAAAAGAAGCAGGGGGCCGGATCCTGCCAGCCACTTTTCCACGACGCGGAGCAAGGTACACTCCCGGATCAGGGGGGAAAGGTACGGATTCCGCTCTGAGAGCGAGTCGGTCCACCAATCGAGCGCATTGTCCCCGTCACGAAGGAAGGAAAGGGCCTCCACGAGGTCCCGGGCCACCACCGGCGTGAACTCGCGAAGGGCCTCGCCGACGCCCAAGCGATGGGCCCGAGACCCAACCGCGCAAGCGACCTCGAGCGCCCGTGGGAAATCCTCTCCGAGGTAGGCCCAACGCCACCCCTGTGGTCCCACAACCCAACGAAGTGCGCGCATCGGAGGGTCCGTAGCCCTTCCCAGAACCAGGAGGTTGTTCGTCACGACTGCATGCCTCGCCTGTCAGCGTCGCCGAGGACTGGCCTATGCGGAGTCCAACCCGGTGATGGCGGCTCGTCCCATCGCAAGAATTGCTTCCTCTGTACTGCCTCCGACATGAGGTGTAGCCAGGAAATTGGGCAACGTGAGAAGCTCCGCGTCTTCCGGGGGCTCCGTGGCAAAGACATCGAACGCCGCACCAGCTAGCCTTCCGGTCTTTAGCATCAGCTTGAGGGCACTTTCATCAATGAGGTGCCCGCGCGCCGTGTTGATCAGGATGGCACTCGCCTTCATCCTGGATAGCCGGTCGGCACTCAGGATATTTCGGGTAGAATCATTTAGAGGAAGGTGCACGCTGACGACGTCGGACTCGCACAGTAGCGTTTCGAGGTCAACGGCCGTCACTTGATACTCGGCGTTGAACTCCGGGGACTCGAGGATGTCGTAGCAGAGCACCCTACAGCCGAAGGGTCGGAGCAATCCAACCAAGTCCTTGCCGACGTTTCCAAACCCGATGATGCCCACGGTCTGTCCTGACAGGGTTCTGCCTTTGGGCTGACGCCAGATGCCAGAACGGACCTCCAAGACGCACGGAACGACGTGTCGAAGGAGGGTGATGGCAAATGCGACCACGAGTTCCGATACGGAACGTTGATTGGTCCCTGAAGCCCACCTGAGACGGACGCCGTGACGGTCGAGCGCGGCGAGGTCGATCATGTCTAATCCGATCCCCACTTTCGAAATGACCTTGAGCTCGGGAAGACGGGACAAGACGGACTCGTCGATCACCTCAAGCGCCGTGATCACCTTGGGGTGCCCTCTCAGAAAAGCAACCAGGTCGTCCCCCGACAGTTGTCTCCCATCTTCATTAAACCTGACTTTCTCATAGCGCGATAGAAGTTCGGCGCGGAGGACCGGATGCCGCGAAAAGGAACGCGAAGTGACCGCAACCGGTGTGGGATCCTTCATCGGCTGAGCTCCGTGGAAAGATACGCGGTGCAGATCGCCCGAAAGGCAGCATCATTCGTGTACGTCCCGCGGGCCAGCCGGGCCGAAGCATCCGGCAAGATCAGACTCAACCTGCTGTCCGTATTCTTCTTGTCCTTGGCGAGGGCGGCGAAGAAAGCCTCCGAAGGGATCTCTAGACGCTCGAATCCAGCGAAGTTCATCGCCAGCGTCGGGTGCATCCGGTCGTAATGCCGCCGGTTCACCAGGCCAAGGCGAACTGCGGTGTAGTTTGCCATATCCATGCCGATGGTCACCGCGATGCCGTGGGGGACGGCGAAGCCGCTGGCTGATTCGATGGCATGTCCAAAGCTGTGTCCATAGTTCATAATGTTACGGAGACCACGATCAAACTCGTCTTGCTCGACGATGGCCTTTTTGATTTCGAGGGAGCGGCGTATGTAATGCACCATCGTGGTGCGATCGGTCAGAATCCTCTTATAGTCAGCGGCGATCCGGTCGAAGGACTCTGGCCCTTCAACCGCATGGACCTTCAGCATCTCACCGATGCCGGACCGAAGATCTCGCTCGTCCAGAGTTTCTAGAACCCTACCACTTATGACAATGCGCTCGGGTGGGGTGAAGGTGCCGAGAACATTCTTCACATTTCCGACATTAATCGAGCTTTTCGACCCGATGCAGGAGTCTGCTTGAGCCAGCAACGTCGTGGGATAGAACTGCCAGTTCACACCACGGTGGACCGTCGCTCCAAGGAAGGACGTGATGTCCTGAACAATGCCACCCCCGATGGCAATCAGTGTGTCTACACGACGAACATGATTGGAAACCAAGTGCTCCACATAGTCTGTGAACTTATCGAGCGACTTATTGACCTCGATTGCCTCCACACAAAGAACAGAGGGGGTCGCAAGGACTCTCCCCAACTCTTTCGCATATAGGTCAGCGACCTTTGCATCGATGATAAAATGTGCATTCGAAGGAACCACCGCATCCAATGAACGAAAGGCATCTTCCTCAAAAATCACCCTGTACGGACCCTTGTGAGACTGGATGGTCAAGGATTCATACACGGCTGAAGCCTCCATCAATGGCAATGTTCTGGCCGGTTAGATACGTATTCTCAGGGCTCACCAACCATGCCACCAGCGCAGCCACCTCTTGAGGCGTCCCAAGACGTTTCATGGGTACGAACGCTGCAATTTCTTCGATCCCTTTCTCACCGAGAATCGTCCGCGTCATCTCGGTATGAATAAATCCGGGTGCTACGCAGTTCACCACGATACCATCTTCCGCAACTTCCGCTGCAAGGGCTACGGTCATACCGTCGAGCGCGAACTTGCTGGCCGAGTATGGCCCACGCAGCTCCTTGCTGATTTTTCCGAAGATGGAGCTTATATTAACGATGCGTCCCCATTTCTTCTTGCGCATACCAGGCAACACCGCCTGACAGAGCAAAAACGGCGCGCGTAGGTTCACCTGTTGGATCAAATCAAAGTCTTCTACCGCTACTCCACTAAAGGGTCCAATCTTATTGACGCCCGCATTGTTGACCAATATATCGAAATCCAGACATTGTACATCTTCAGTGAACCGATCCATCGCGGTACGGTCCGAGAAGTCCACCGGGCGGTATATGCATCCCTGCGGCGCTTCAGCTTCCATTCGCCGTCCTGTAACCGTGACGGCGGCCCCATCCGAAACGAGGCGGGCGCTGATAGCGGCACCGATCCCGCGGGTACCGCCGGTGACGAGGGCCCGTCGTCCTGTGAGGCAACCGTTCATGACTTCAATACTTTCCCCACAAGGGGTCATTTCGCATGTGAGTTTCTACCATCGCAATGTCCACCGGGCTATCCACGGAATACGCCGTCCGATACGGGTACGGGGCAATACGCTGGCGAAAACCATTATCCAATATGCGGTTGCTATCGCAGGATTCAAGTGTTTCTAAAGGAGACTCCGGCAAACCTGCGAACGTCTCGAGAAAGTGCGATCGAAAAGCGAAGATGCCATAAATGCGGCGTGCACCAACTTCGGGCGTGAGTGTCTTGCAGTGCGGTATGGGGGCGCGTGACGTATACAACACATTTCCTTGCATGTCGTGGATTATTTTTACAATATCTGGGTTGCGGAATTGCTTATCATCTACAATCTCCATAGCCAGCACGGTGCATGGTACGGAGTGGTCTTCTTCCAGAGGCCGAATCACTGCAGCAATCATATCCGGGTGCAACATGGGCTCGTCGCCTTGTACGCACACGATCACATCGTTCGCTGCTAGTTCTACACCGCACTTCCCCGTCGCCTCAGCGACGCGATCCAAGGCCCGTGTGTGATAGGTCGACGTCATCACAACGCGCCAGCCGCGGGATTCACCCAATTCGGCGATTTCCAGGTCGCAGGTAGCCAAGTATAATCCATCCCAACCCCCAAACATCGCTGCGCGTCGGAATACGTGCTCCACCATGGGTTTGCCACATATTGGGTACAACGGCTTCCCGGGAAATCGGCTTGATGCCATACGAGCAGGAACAACCCCGACAATCTTCATCCTTCACCACCAAATGAACCCACGTATCCACCTTCCACACAGCCATCCCCGTCCACGAGACAACCTTTCGAAGGCTGGTAACCCATTCATAAGATTCCCTCTGGAAGTGTATCGTCGAGATTGTATGCCTTTCGCCACTCAACATCCGCGCAGTAAATACGGTAGACCAGATGCATTGTCTTCAACGCTTCCAGTGAGGAACCTTCTACAATCGCCTTGTCGTCCCAAACAGCCTCCGCAAATTCAGCGATTTCATCGCCCCACGAATTATCCTGATTGTAGCGTGTTGTCTGTTCCCGCGGGTCGCCCCCGTCTTCGTCCCCTGCGTACGCGACCGTGAGCGTCTCCGCCCCGTAGCTCTTCGACCCGGAGAGAATCCCGGAGAGGACAAGCAGTCCACGCCACAGAGTGATTTCAAGATGAAAGCGATGGCGCCACTGCGTAGCGGAAGAGTGCAACATCGCCACAACGCCATTCGCAGAGCGCATCAGTGCATAGGCATTGTCCTCCACATCATGCTTCCAATAGCTGTTCGACACACAGCTGTGGACTTCCATGAAATCACCTGCGAAAAGCCGAATCATGTCCACCATATGGATGCCTTGGTCCAGCAAGATGCCTCCACCCGCCAGAGCGCGCTGCGTGCGCCAGTCCGATTGGAAGCTGAGCATCTTCGACTTACCGTATACCCCCCGTATGCTAATAATAGGTCCTAGTTCCCCACTCTTGATAATACGCAGCGCATCGCGCACCGAGTCGTGGTAACGGTGATTGAAGCCGTACTTCAGTTTCAGACCGGGATGCCGGCGTTCGCACTGAATCACTCGAGTGATATCGTCAAGATCGCGCCCTGGGGGTTTCTCGCAAAAGACATGCACGCCCTTTTCCAGACCGGCGATCGTCACCTCGGGTGCAATGTCGTTGGTCATGCAGACAAAGAGGACATCCATATTCGCGTCGAGGAGGTCCTTGTAGTGCGTGTAGTAACGCACGCCGTCGTCAAATACGCCCGGAGCCGGAAATATTCGATCGCACACGCCCACCGTTTCCAGCTTCGAATGCTGATCGATGAAGTGGCGACGTCGCTTGCCTACCACTCCGTATCCGGCGATTCCGACCTTGAGTCTGCCCCTCATGGAGATCTCCTATCCCCGTCGCGTTCTCACGATTTCTTGTCGTCGCCCGATAGCACAAACTCAAATATTACGCAGTTGCAGGCAACATGGAAGATCCGGTCCACTCCTCTAAGCAGAATCATAACGAAGGGAATTCGATGCAACAGAGCCGACCGCGTAAATTCCATACCCATGCCGGCATAATACACGTGCCGGAGCCGAAGGCCATTGCGGGAGGCGAGCTGCAGGATCTCGGCCGGTGATCTTCTGTATCCGTGGGCTTTTCTTACGATCTTATATCCCTTGCCCTTCTTCCACAATCGAAGGCGAGCTTCGACGGGAAGCAATAACCGATCGATGCACCTGGTCAATATGTTGTCCCGATAACGGAGAGTAAGAATAAGCTTGGGAAGTCTATGTCTGGACCGCTTTAATAGATGAGTCACGTTTTCAAACATTCGATCCGCGTCTCTATCGTTTAAGGTATGATCGAGGCCGGAGATCAGGACTGAATCGCACCGAAAACCGTCGATAGAGTTTCGGTCCAGTATGTCCAGGACCCCAAAAGTCATATTGGGAAATAGCGACTGAGCATTTCGATTCACTCCAGGGATCAAGTCCGTCGAAACAATGTCATACCCGGCGAGATGCAGGAGCACGTCATGTTCGCCAATCCCCGAGCCGATCGAAAGGACCCGTCCCCCATCCTTGAGCGCCGTCTTATAGCACTCATGCGCCTCGAGCACCCAGGTCGAAAACAGGTCCGACTTCAGGAATTCCTGTTGGCTTCTGAAAAACTCTCGTTGTCCATACCTATTTTCGGAAAAGTGCTCATCGGGGGTCACTGCAATGGAGAGCTTTAGGGGAGTGTCGTGCTTGACCACGTGATACTTGTATCCAATATGCATCCGACGCAGTCGAAGTCTAGTGGCCAACGGCCCAGACGTTTCAAGCCCCCATCTTGGATTGCGCCCAGGCGACCATATGTTTCAAGCCAGTGGCGAGATCAACGCGGGGCGTAAACCCAAGCTCGGCCTGCACACTCGAGATGTCGGCATACAGTCCGAACTGATCGGACGGGGACCCAGGCAGCTCTTCCACCGGATACCCCGGCGGCAACTGCAGGGTGTCCTTCAGCATGGCCAGGAGTTCGCGAACGGTCGTTGGCTTCCCGGACCCGAGATTGTAGACCTGCGAGGGAGTCTCGGGAAGTTCCACAGCCTTTTCCCATGCATTGACGACATCGTCGATATAGATGATGTCGCGAAACCGGTCCAGGCGTCCTGTAACCGGAACAGGAACCCGCCGGAGCAGGTAGGAAAGATAGATGCTAACCATTCCTTGCTTCAGATTGTCCAGATCCTGGCCGGGGCCGTACGAAGTGAAGATACGAAACACTGTCACCTTCAGGCCTTCACGGGCGGCCAACCGGAGGAGGTGTTCCGAGGTCAGTTTCGAGATCCCATAGTAGGCAGTGGGAGCACAGGGCGTCTCCTCTCGGACCGGAGAGACGTCGACGTTGCCGTACACCGCCATGGAGCTGGCATATATGAAACGCGGGATCCCATGCTTGAGACACCATCGAGAAAGCAGTAGCGTAGACCCGGCGTTGGCCTGCAAATCATAGTAGGGTTGTTCTGCCGAGATGATCCCGGCGGACTGTGCAGCCAGATGGCATACGACCCCGACATCGATCGGGAGTTCCTCCACGAAGTCCGGACGGCTGAGGTCGGCATACACAAAATGTGCCCCGGGCGGCACGTTCTCCATACGACCGCTCGACAGGTTATCCACGATGACGACGGCGTGCCCCCTCTGTAGAAGTCGACGCGCCAAATGGGAACCGATGAATCCGGCCCCGCCTGTGACCAACACCTTCACGTCTTTGTCCGATGACGGCTCAAGTCGCCTACTTTGTTATCACACCGATCAATGTATCGCAGTACCGGGAACGAATGAGCGCCTGACGGTATTGATTTTCAATTTCCCCTCCTAACTTATCAGTAAAACGACCCATGCCCCCCGGCGTTCCGTCCCGCGCCCAGACCATATGGTTGGACAAGTCATAACGCTGGTCCAAGAGAATTTCATACTGAAGGTCGGATTGGCTCAATAGATACCCAAGTGACTTTTCTGAAAAATACCAATGATGAGCGACCATCCAGTAAAACCGCTCAAATTCCGGCACGGCATAAATGGTGAGAAGGGCGTCCGCTGAGTTGGGGATCTCGAATACGAGTCTTCCTTGCTCCTTTAACAGATCGACCTGGTCTTTCAGGAAAGCCTGAGGATCCGAAACATGTTCCAGGACAAAATAATGCATGATAACATCGAACCCTTTTCCATACTCGGGATCCGTACGAAGCTCATCGAAACTATCAAAACACACGATCCCCTTCGACCTTACGTAGTCCCCAAACACTCCTGATGGTTCGACACCCACACATTCATAGCCTTCCTCCCGCAACGGATACAGCATGAACCCCGAGGAACATCCCACCTCGAGGATTCTCCCCGTGCGCGGCAATCGAGGCCGGAGGTACTTCATCCGTCTCGCCACAGTCGACTCGTTTGCCTTAACGTGTCTCTCGGGCTGTTCCCAGCCGGCACTCGCTCCAGCGCGAGACGTCATAAAGGCAGAGAACTCGGCGGCGTAAAATTGCCCTTCCTCCTCCGGTGACAATCCCGGAAACAGGTATGACACATCACAAGTCGCGCATCGATAGAAAGCCTGGCCCTTTTTCCCGCCATACACGTGCGGGGTCACAACATTTTGGTGCTCTCGCTTTTCCCCGCACAGCGGACACTGGGACGGCACAGCCATAGCGATCTCCTACAACTAAATGAATAACCGCAACTTCGACCACTCAGCACATCTAAGCATATTTCTCTATGCAGTACGTATTCATGAAAACATGGGCTATCGGAGTCGTCACCCCCTTGGAGACAGGACTCATGTAACCGTAGTGGCGGAATGTTTTCCAGCCCGAACAGAGCTCCAGCAGTGTCTTGAGAGCCTCTGCTGAATTAATGATGTTGTATGGAACGGTCAGGCCTGGGGATCGTCCTGTTGGCGAACAAAAGTCCGTTGTGATGTAAGAGCACCTCCCGTCCTCTATGCTTTGCAAATAGGTCTCTCTCATATCGAGGACCAGGAACGTTCTCGTATGATTCCAGGCCGCCCGGATAAGATGCCGCCAGTAACGGCTAAGATGCAACACACCCAGGCATAGCACGAGATCAAATGCCTCACTGTGGAGGACGGTAAGATCGGCCTCCTGAACGAGGTGGAAACGATGTGCGGGGTACTTCTGCTTGGCACGCTCGATCATCTCGCTGCTAATGTCCACGCCGGTATACCTGAAATTGCGAAGGTGTTCCGCGAGGATGCCGACAAAGCCGCCCACGGCACATCCGATATCGAGAACGGACATCTCCTCGCGAAGTAATTCCTTCAGGTAGTGCCATTCAGAGGGGTACACGTGTTGCGTGCTGAGACGGTGGCTTTCGTAATACTCCGCCACAACTGTTTGGTTCCAGAAAGTCACCTCACTCGGATCCATCACAGTGAGATTACCTCACGCGAACGCTTTTGCAGATGGATGTGGCGGTGTCCTCGATGAGAAGCTTCACATCCACCAGCTTGCCGGTCTTGCAGGTCTGGACGGCCGCATCGACAGTCGCCAAGGTCCAGAGGTTGTCTTCCGGTGTACAGAGCGGAGCGCGGCCCGTATGAATGGCCTGCCAAAAATCCGCGAGATAGTTGTCATCCGCCTGATTGTATTGGTCTCGGGTTTCCCGGGATTCCCCGTCGGTTAGATCCACAACCCCCGCGGTATTGATGCCGGAAAAGTACAGCGGGGGCTCGCCCCATTGGGAATCATTCGTGAGCGAGCCCAGCGCTCCGTCAATGACGAGGCTCTCCTGGACAACATGCCTGTTCTTCGAAGAGATGGTTCCGACGTAGGAGATCGGAATCCCGCTTTCTGTTTTCATCCACAGATGCACCCCGGGGGGAGACTGGTACCGGCTCCAGGCAGGTGTGAACGTCTCGCCCTGAACGGTAGCTATATTCTCGTTCAGGGCATACCGAAAAAGATCGAAATGATGGATGGCCATGGCGTACAGCAAGGGAAAGGGTTCCTCGAACAGGTATGACGGAAGATGGGCCTGCTCACGATCCCGTACGTATCGAAAGAGAATATTTCCCACTGTGCCGATCCGCTTGGACGCAATCGCTTGCCTAAGCGCGAGGCCGACCGATTTCGCCCGCCAGTTTTGGACCACACTGACGATGACACCTTTTGTTCGGGCAGCCTCCATGATCCGAACCGCATCAGCAAGCACCGTCACCATGGGCTTCTCGATTAAGAGATGACAGCCGGCCTTGATGGCGGCCAAGGCGGCGGCACCATGGGCTTCCGCGATCGGAGCAATGAGCACGGCATCGCACGACGTCTTCTCGAGGGCTTCGTGAAAGTCGAGGAAGGTGGGAATGTTGTCGAGGGCATAACCCTTCGTGACCCGGTCGAGACTGGCTGCCGAAATATCCTGGACTCCAATCACGTGGAATCCGGGAGCCCGCCGGACCGATTCAAACCATCCTCGAAAAAGAGACGTGGCGGGGTTCTTGGGGAAGACACGGTTTCCTGCCCCGCAGATCAGTAACCTCACAGGGCGGTCGGGAGGTGAGAGTGGTGTCATGCGGCCCCAGTGACTACCCGTCGAATGCGTCCTATCACAGGTTGGAATAGCTCGACAGTCGTGGCAGAGAATCGAGTAAAACCTTTCAGGCAGAGGTCATTCGACTCTCGGTGATACAATACCACGTCCTGTAGGAGCCTATGCACGGCGGCGGCTCGCTCGCCGAAGGCCACATGGAGGAAATTCCCCTTCGCGTGGATCGTGCGGAGACCTAAACCATCCATCTCAGCAAGGAAAATGTCCCGACCTGCGTTCAGGCGACGCACGGAATCATGCATCGCGCTAGCGTGATCGAGCAATCGTTCGACAAGAGTGACCTGAAGCGTGTTGGCCTCGTATGAGGGACGCATCTTGTGCAACAGGTTCGTGACCTCTGGACAACTGACGGCGTACCCGATGCGGAGGCCAGCCAAGCCCCACGCCTTGGAAAATGTTCGGGCAATAACAAGATGACCGTACGTGTGGATCCACGACAAGGCAGTCCAGTCGTGAAAGGGATAATAGGCCTCATCGATCAAAATCAGAGACTTGGCCTCACCTGCCGCTTCAATGATGCGACGGAGATGGTCTGGAGAAAAGACAGTCCCGGTCGGGCTATCCGGGTTGGGTAGACAGACAAGCTTGGGCCGTACCTGTGTGATCGTGTGTACGACGTTCTCGACGGGCAAGCTGGGCCCGTGATCCGACGGCTGGTATTCCAGGGTGACCGGCGTGGCACCAAACATTTGGCAGTAGACCGCGTACATCCTAAAGGAGGGTTGCGTGTGGATTACCACGTCACCGGGGTTGACATATGTCTCGAACACCGAACGGATCGCCCCGTCCGACCCGGCTGTCAGCAGCAGACACTCCACGCCCACTCCCAAATGAGCGGCCAACTTGCGATACAGCGGAGCACATTCCGGATATGTGCACAAAACCCGAGTTGGGATCTCGGAAAGGATCCGGGCAACCACGGCCGCCAGCTCTGGATCGGTATTCTCATTTCTGTCCAGCCAGAGGAGGCTGGGATCACGGGGAACTCCGATCGTCCAATCAGGTCGGATCAGTTGAGGATTGGCGACGGGCTGACGGGCACTCGGCGCCACATGAATGATTTTCCCCATACACCTACTTTCGAGAGAGGTCGCCATTGAGTGACCGACTTGGCTCCCAATGGTCGCCACCGTCACTCACCATAGATATCCTTGCTTTCGGACACAGACACACCCTGATCTGTATGCACGATGTCGAAAATGTAAAAATCAAACGAGCGGAATGAGCCGGCGAACACTTGCGGGGTTCGATGCAGCTTGTACAGTAGCCAGGCGAGAGGGTTCCTCGGCGGTGCGAAGACCGACATCTTGCTGAAATGTGTGAGCTGTAACGGCAAGTGTGTGGCCAACCGAAGCAGATCCCGCGAGCAGAACTCGAAGACGTGCTCTTCACCGACACGAAGTCCCCGGACACGAGGATGAATGATTGTGCGTGTTACTCCCGGAACCGACAGGATGATCTTTTGACGGGCTACTCGGATCATTTCCTCCAGGAAGACGACGGGATGAAGGCTGTGCTCCAGGGTCTCGAAAGCCATGGCAACGTCATGCGATCTATCCGCGACATCCAGTTTCTCCCCGACCCCGAGGTGTGCCTCCACGCCGTTCTGTGTTATCAAATCGATGCAGCGCGGATCGTTATTGATCGAGAAACCGGTCTTTCCCAGCCCAAGGAGGACAAGCCCGTCCGAGTCCCCAACCTCTAGAAAGGTGCTGCGGGAAATGTACTCCTTGGAGAGATGCTTCCTCAGAAAATCCAGCTTGTATTGATGGAAAAAGCGCGTAACCGTTCGACCGAAGAGGTCCATCTGAACGTCGTCGGCGAAATGAACGGCAGCCTGAGCGTCACTCATCTCCAGGGTTTCCGGGTCCCAGCCATGATTCCGAATGGACTCGTGGAGCGCGGCGAGGTGCAACGGTTCGAGCCAGTCGCGAACCGCATTGGTTCGCTCTGTGCCGAGCCACTGTTTCAGTTGTTCTTTCGCACGGAACATCCACGATTCGCTTCTCGCGCCGTCGGCCGCCTGCGTGCTGCACCGACTCATTAGCGTCCGTCCATAACGGCGCGCGTCTTCGCTGCCAACTTCACCGCCACGGGTCGCAGAAGAAACAAGGCGAGGGCCGGGTACGTCTTCCAGAAATCGGGAGCCATGCGGATCGCCGTGACGTACTGCGCCAGGGCGCCCCGCATGTCGCCCTGCCGCTCAAGCAGGCGGCCCGTTCCATAAAAAACCGACGCTTCCCGTCGCCGCGCCCGACGCCGAATCGCCCACGTGGTCATAGACGGGTGGTCTGCGAAATGCCGCTTCAATACCCGCAGTGCCCCTTCCGCATGGAATGTAGCCCTGTGCGACGCATTGTCTCCGTGGATGAGATGCTCGCCCAGAATATGCGGTAGAAACCAGAAACGGCAGTCCCGGGCCAGCCTCAACCACAGGTCGTAATCCTCAACCGTGATCAGCTCCCGGTCCTCCGCAAAGAGTCCGACCTCAAGGAGTTTCGATCGACGGACGGTTGTCGCCGAAGGGGAAAGACAATTCCGCACGAAAAGCAGATAATCGTACAAGTCATTCCATTGGGATCGTGGTGGACGGTACCGGGACCGACGCCAGATCTGCCCATCCTTTCGGTACACCTGCTCGTGGCACACCACGTCGATTTCGGCGGGCGCCACGAGCACTGCGCGCACCCGCGCAAGCTTTTCCGGATACCAGAGGTCATCAGAGTCCAGGAACGCTACGAAAGTACCCCGGGACTCACGGATCCCGACATTGCGCGCGGCTCCGATCACTCCGTGGTTCGCAAAGTCGATTCGCCGAATCCGAGGATCTCCAAACCTCTCGATCACCTCGACCGTATCGTCGGTGGAGAAGTTATTGACCACCAGCACCTCAAAGTCGCGATCGGTCTGGGCCAGCACCGAGTTGAGCGCCCCCCGGAGGAAACGCGCGTGGTTATACGTCGGAATCACGACGCTGAAGAAGGGAGTTGTCATCCCGAATCTTTCGCTCTTCCGTTCCGTGCCAGTTCAAGCAAGAAGTCGTGGACTCGCACTGCGCTTCGACCGTCCCCCAGGTGGGTCCCGTAGGAGCGTAGGAATGACTCGTCCGGCTCAGGGAGATCACGAAACTCCCCTGCCAGTAAAGCCGTTTCCAACGCGGCCAGAAACTCGTCAGCACTCTCGGATATCGTGACCCGACGCTCGAGAAGCGCTCGGGCCTCGGAGGAAAGTTGCATATGCCGGGAATCAGCCAACACCATGATCGGCTTGCGTGAAACCAGCGCCTGGAGTAAAGTGGTAGACGGGAAGTCCACGACCAGGAGATCGGCTGCCCACATGGCCTCGCTGAAGGGGACGGCCTCCACAACCCGAATCGCGGGAGTGTCCAAGGACCGAACCACATCGGGCAACGGATCCTTCAGCCCCACGAGACCCCACGGAAACCGCTTGACAACGTACTGGTGCCTACCAACCTTGGCAAAGAGTTCAACGACGCGGCGCTGCAGATTGAAGTATTCGGTATCTCGATACAGCATTGGGTACTGGACATGTCCGTAATACCCCGTCGGGGCATAGACTACGACCGCGTGGTTTGGGTTGACTCCTAGCCTGCGACAGGCGTTTCCTCGCGACGGGTGATTCCGCGCGGTCTCCTCAAGCGCAGTAGATCCGACGGCAATGGGTTGGGCAGCCAAAGCAGGGTATCCAGCCCGGGCTTGCTCGCAATACGCACTCACACCATTACCGTACGTAAGAAAGAAGTACCCTTCCTCCTTCCCAGTCCCCCAGTGCGCCAGGGGCATTAACGGATGTCGCCCGCAATACCCGACCGCCCCACCGTGCTGGTACATCACGACCGGGACCCCATGGCGCAGGGCAACGTCGGTCACGCACAGGTCGCGATAGTCCATCTCGTTCGCTTTCAGGATCACTACGGGACCTGTCGAGGTGACGAAGTCGGTGGTGGCCTGGGCGAGCTGGATCGTCTCCGGAACGCAGCGGTCGAAGAAGTACTGCAGCCGGGGTTCGAGAATCGGCATCCAGTCGATCCCGTCTTGCCGAAGAGGTTCACAGAGTCCGCGATCGCTCCGGACCCTTTGCCATATGGATGCAGTGTTCCGTCTGGCCGGTCGGCCATGCCTGAGCATGTCCGCCGGCACCCATTCCATTATCCTGAATGTCCCCCGCCTCTTTGCCTCGGACACCACCGGCACTGCGTCGTATCCGGGCCATAGGACCCAAAGCACCGGAGTGCCGGGGGCCGAACGGACCTGCCGCCCTTTCGGCATCGCAGGAAGCGGCCGCAGCCACCGAAGGGAGAGCCGGTATGCCCACCGGACGAGGTTGCGGAGGGCATCTTGCCGACCGACCCTCGGACTTCCACGACGAGACACCGCCTGGCAGCCGATCACCCGAGTCGCGCTCAGCGCCTGCAGCAGATGGACATCGATCGACTCGTACAGGAAGTAGAGATCACGCGTGATCCGATCATGGACCAGCCCTGGGATATAGATCTGTTCCGGTGCCAGCGTGGCCAACGTGCGTTCCAGGGCATGCTGTCGTGAGGCCAGCGTGTTAATCAACAGGTACCACATATAGATGTTGTACCTGGCAGGTCGGAGGCCGAGCAGGCCGATCTCAGGGAGCTGCTCATTCAGGAGAGCATCTACCCGATCACACCATCGATAGAGGCGTTCGATGGTCTCCGCCTCAATCTTCCACAGGTCGGCAACGTCATAGAATTCCTCGGGCGTACGATAGGGAATCCCCGCGGTGTCCAAGAGATGGCAGGCCTCGGGGGTCAAGGCGACTTTTTCACTTCGCAGGAAATCTCCACCCAGTCTCCGCTGCGCCGCTGCAAGCGTCTCCCGGCCATCGACGAAGAGCACGGAGCGCCCGCTCACCGCACCTCCCGAAGGGCCCTGATCGCCTGCACCAGCCGGATCGCCCCCTGGCCATCCACCAATCCCCGCCCGGCGGTACTCATAACGATTCTGGCACCATGATCCTGTAGCAGCCACCTTGTGGCCGCCTCAACGCCAGTCAGCAGCCCAGGCTCATCCGCACCGCCCCCCAATCTCACTACCCCCTCTGCAGCGAGCGTGCGCAGGTGGCCGGCCTGGTTGTCCGCGCCCTGCACCGTTACGACCGGCGTACCCGCTGCAGCCAGCTCGTAAACCGAGTGACCGCCGGCCGAGATAGCAAGGTCCGCCTCAAGCATCAAATCGCGCAAGCTGTCTGGGGCATTCACCAGTCGAACGGAGCGCCGACACCGCTTCGCCGTGTCTTCGATCTCAAGACGGTTCTCGAAGAACGGCCCGACGATGGCGGTGACGGTAAAGCGCCCAGCGAGTTTATCCAGCAAGTCGAGCAGCCTTGGCATCAGATTGTGGCGGTCCGCGCCGCCCAGAGTGACCAAGACATTTTCCACGGTCCTCCGGACCGTTCGAGGTGGGACCTCCCAGAACCCCGGACGGAGCAAGGCGTACTTGGGGCCCAGCAAGAACTTGGTGTCTCCCGATGAGGAGCGGTAAGGGAGTTCGTGCGCGTGGGCACCCTCGTTGGCTACCACCTGGCAGGAAAAAGGATGCGGGGCCAAGTCATCAATTGCTACGACGAAAAGCCCCGCTCCCCGCAAGCGCTCCAGGTAGTCCTCGCCGATGGAATACGAGTCCACTACCACAATGTCACACGGATACTGGCCGGCCATTGCAAACGTTTTTGCCAAATCATCCACCCCGCCCGGCTCGACACCATCCAATGTTTCCACGTCGAATCCGAACGCAGTGACTTGATCCTTAATGCTAGTGACGCCGTTGGTCAAAAAAACACACTTAGCACCGGAACGGCGTAAGGCTTCCCCCAGCGACAGACAACGCCAGAGGTGGCCTAGTCCTATGGTTGGACCAGCATCTGCCCGAAGGAGAGCACATACTGGCAACGTTGCACCATTGCTTGGGTCCAGCCCAGGGCACATATTCCTAGTTCCTATTGCTCGGCTGGCTTCGGTTCATACACCATCTCGCACGCTTTTACGCCCGCAATCTGTTTGTATCCTTTCAAGACAAATCCGGCCCGCTCGAAAACTACCGCTGAGGCTACATTTTCCGTCTTCATATGGGCGACGATCCGCTTGACGGGCACGGTTGTCATCAGGTGCTCCGACCCACTTTTGATCACCGCAATCCCGTATCCCTTCCCCCGTTCGTTCTGGTCAATACTGATGCTGATCTCGGCCTCTCCCCCGGAAATGTCGAATCGGACATATCCGATGTCGCAGCCGTGACTGTCGGTCGCGATGAGTATACGCATGTGCGGATCAGTTAATTTACGCGTGAACCAACTCTCGTGCTCTTCAAAAGGAATGTATTCCGTATTGAAAGACGCTTCACGCGTAGCGTGCTCGTTTCGCCACTCCCAAAGCCGCCGGCAATCTTCTATCACGGCAGGACGCAAGGTTAGGTGACTTGATACGGGATTAGGCATAGTCTTCTCTCTGAATAGCGCTCTCGGCCGCTATATTCCGTTGAGCGCGTTTTCCTAACACATCCTGGAAATGCTTTGGTTCAAGATAAGGCTTTAGATTCCCGCATCGCAAAATAGCGATATTACCCTTTGAAAAAGTCTCACCGGCTTCAATGTCCCGCACTGCAAAGATGCTTCGCCGTGCAAACTCCCTAAGTTCTGCCTCGATCGGATTCATCACCTTTTCCCCACTCCCCATGGCCTTCTCTAGCTCTCGTACTTTCCGAATCATTAGCCCTAACTCGGCTGGTTCCACGGCGAAGCGATGGTCTGGCCCCGGAGATTCATTGCTCAATGTGAAGTGCTTCTCGAGCACATTTGCCCCCAGCGCTACCGCCGCTAGCGGACCGACCAGAGGATCGCGGGAGTGATCTGATAGCCCGACTGGCACCCCAAACCTCGATCTCATTGTCGTTATAGCTCGGACGTTGAGCGACTCCAGAGGCGCTGGATATGCAGCCGTGCATTGCATCAGGATGAGGTCACCATTACCGGTTCGGCGAAACTCATCTACTATTTCGACGACTTCCTCCAAATTTGCGGTCCCTGTCGAGAGGATCACTGGCTTTTTCTTATGTGCGACATATCGTACAAGGGGGATGTGTGTGATCTCATAGGAAGCGATCTTGAAAGCCTCAACATGCGGGTCGAGCTGATCGGCCGATTCCTCGTCAAACACCGATGCTAGAAAAAGAATATCCTTTTTCTGACAGTGCGCTGCCAGTTCGGACAGCCAGACGTAGGGCATCTCGAGGTCGGCTATGATGTCATAAATCGGCCTTGGCATCTTGAGGTAGTCGCTCACTCCCGCGCCTCTCGAATATAGCCTGTCAGCCCTGAAAACCTGGAATTTCACGGCATCCGCGCCGGCACACGAAGCAACCTCTATGAGTCGCTTCGCATGGTCAATATCTCCGTTGTGGTTACTCCCCGCCTCAGCGATGATGAAGCAAGGTTCACCCTCGCCAATCCATCGTCGGCCGATCTTAACCTTCATCCCCATCGGATCCTACCTTCGGACGGAAAAAACTGGCCGAATCGGATCGCCTTCAAGGCGCGACGAGACGTCGCCCCTACGCACGGCCTCTGCCATAATCTCAAATACCTTGCCATAGACGTCCAGCGTATAGGCAATATCCTCATCGGAATGGCTGAACGACATGTTGTGATTACCGCTGGTCAATATGCCACGCCGCGTAGTCTCTTGCTGGAATAATGAGTGAAGCTCCAGGGAATCATTGCCTCCCACATCCCTGAATCGCATGGAACTCCAGCACGGATAACCGACGCAATGGACGTTATTCTCCAGATGGAACTCGGGAATGAGGGGGTTCACGCCATCCAGCAATTTCTGTCCTTGCGACCAGAGGAACCCAACCACATTTTTCTCCCGCATCACCCGGATTACCGCAAGAGAGGCGGCGAGGGATACCGCCTCGCCGCCGAACGTGAAAGAGAAAAAGATTTCATCGAAGACCCGCATGTACTCCCTGCGCCCCACCACGGCGGCAATCGGAAAGCCGTTTCCCATAGACTTTCCAACGCAGGCAAGATCTGGAACCACATTGAAGAATTCCTGGGCACCTCCAAGGGCCATGCGGAAGCCGGTGCAGATCTCGTCGAAAATCAATAGAGCGCCGTTTCGCCGCGTCAAGTCTTGCACCGCCTCCAGAAACCCCTGGGTAGGTGGGACGAAGGTGACTGGTTCCATGATGACTGCCGCCACCTGGTCCGGATACTGTGTGAAGATTTGCTCTAGGCTTGCCAAGTGGTTGTACTCGAATTTGACGGTAAGGCCTTGTACGGCTTTGGGCACCCCCCTGTTCCGAGTGGTTGTGCCTATATACCAGTCCTGCCACCCATGGTAGCCGCAACAGGCAATGACATCGCGCTCCGTGATAGCCCGCGCGGCTCGAACAGCACCCGCCGTCGCGTCCGACCCGTTCTTGGCAAATCTGACCATTTCTGCACAGGGGATGATCTCGGTCAGTCGTTCCGCCAATTCAATCTCAAGCGGGTGCGGCAATGAGAAGGACACCCCATCTCTGAGTTGCTTGATGACCGCTTCTGTGACCGGCTCGTAGTCGTAACCCAGGATGACGGGAAGCAGTCCGTTGATGTAGTCGAGGTATTCGTTTCCATCCACGTCCCACACGTGGGAACCCTTGCCTCGATGAAGGAACACGGGCGAGACACCCTGGACAAACTGGGTGGGCCCCTTGCTGAAGGTCTGGGAACATCCCGGGATCACCCGCGAGGCCCGCTCCCGCATCGATTCGCTCTTCGCTAGGGACCGACGCTGAGTCATCTCACCTCTCCCCCGTCACTCCCCAGATCCGACCCGTCTGGCCAGCCGCGAGCGCTCCGAGAATCACCGCGAGCGCTTCGCCGTTCGACTGGAGTGTGTTGAGCGGGCGCGCCTCGCCAGTGAGGCATCGAAGGAAATGCTTGGTGTCTTCCTCGTACATCGCCTCCACCCACTCGAACCCGGGCTTGTTGGCCACGGTCCCCGGCTCCATCGCGGCCTCCCCGACGTATTCCCATCGCGCCGCGTCAGCTCGGTAGACCCCCACCCGCTGCTCGCTGCTCTCCCACGATATTGTTCCCCCCTCCCCGACGAACTTCGCCCGGTGGGTGTACGGTCGCTGGATCATGTCGCTATGCAAGAGGACCTGCGGTCCCCCTGAGAACTCGACGAGCATCTGCACGACATCGTCGGTATCAATCTCGAGCGAGGAACGTTTCGCCCCAAACGCGACCGCCCGCGAGACGGGTCCGAAGATGTCGATGAGCCAGTCGAGATCACAGATTACGTCGAGGCCGCCCCCTCGCGCCCGCCGAGATGGGTAATAGTCGGTGTACGGTTCCCAGGGGTGCCAGTCCGGCAACCATTCGCCGATCTCGACAATCCCGGTCAGAACCCGACCCACGACTTCCTTCACGACGAGGTCCTTGATCGTCCGAATCGGTTCGTGAAAACGAAGGTTGCAGCTTACATTCGCAATGATGCCCTGTCTCTCTACATCCCGTATCAGCACGTCAAGTCCCTCAAGCCGATGTGCCGCCGGGTTCTCCACCATAAAATGCCAGCCCTGTTCAAGAGCCAGCCGCATGTACTCGAGATGGTCCGCGGGCGGCGTACAGATGAACACGGCGTCGGGACCCCAGGCCACTAGGTCCTCGCGGCTCGCTACCGTCGGGATCCCGGTTTCCCGTGTCACCTGTGCCCGGCGATCTTCCCGCACGTCGAAGCCCAGCACGGGACTTGCCCCCAGCGCCACAAGGTGCCGCGCCCTCCGTCGCCCCATTGAGCCAGTTCCGATCACTCCGTACCGCATCGGCCCCGCGCCTCGAAGGGAACCTCCCTCCGCTCGACAGCCTGCACGACATCCTGCCACGAAAACGCCGGGTGGCCTGGACGGTAGAGTTGGGCAAAGACCTGGCGGTTGAATTCCAGGTCGGCCGCCTCATCGATCGACAGACGAAGCCACGACCGATCCTCAGAACACCGGACCTCGACGAAGGGATACCGCACCGGATTCGATCGGATGAAGGGTGTCACGTGCTCGCGATCCTCCGGCTGGTTCGCCTCCTTCCAGGCTTCCTCCAGGGCCTGAAAAGAACAGACCTCGACGTCCGCCCCATACGGAAAGGAAGGGACCCGATTGTTGGAGGCGTGATGCACCCCCGGCTGGGCGGCCCAGAAAAGGTCCACGACCACGTCCACCAATCGCGGATCAATCATGATGTCGTCCCCGGTTGCGCGGACTATTGCATCCCCGTGACAAATGCCGACCCGGCAGGCGGCCCGATAGTAGCGATCCAGCACGTCCTGCTCGCTGCCGCGAAAACACGTCCACCCTTCTGCGGCCGCCAACCGCGTCAAGGGGTCATCGGCAGGACCGTTGGGTATCGCGAGAACAACAACATCAAGGGAGCGCGCCTGGGCCAGCCGATCCATGAGGTGCCAGATGGCGGGTCGACCAGCCACCTCCATGAGCACCTTTCCGGGCAGCCGTGTGGAGGACATCCGCGCCTGGACGATGGCTACGGTCTGCCTCACCCCGCTACCTCAACCACCACGCCCTTCCCGGCAGCTTCCCGGGCTGCGAGGGCGATGCGCGTCACCGCGGCACCCTCAGCAACCGGGCAACATGTCGGTTCACCGCGTTCGATGCACGTGAGAAAGTGACGCATTTCATCGAGGTACATCTGGTTGAGCTCCCACCCCTCGGAAGGCCCGTGCATCCGCCACTGACGGTCGGAGCTATACCACCGTACGTGTCCGGTCTCCAGGTCCCACGCGGCCGCGCCAGCCTCCCCGACGATGCGACATCCCCGTTCGGGGAGACGCTGAAGGTAGTCCAGATGGACCTCCGAGAGGCATCCGCCGTGATGGCGGCAAATCAGCGCCGCAATGTCCTCGACATCCGCCTCAAATCGGCCGAGGCTCCCCACCATGGCCATCACTGCCTCCACCGGTCCGAGACACCATCGAGCCAGGTCTATCTCGTGGATACAGTCGAGCAGGCAACCGCCCCCCATGGCTTGGCTGGCGCTATACGTCGCCCGGTAATCCCTCCCCGGGCGCCATTCGGGGAGGTACGAACCGGTGGCGAAACGGCCAAAGAGAAGCCGTCCGAGGCCCCCTCCATCGATGAGGGCTTTGATATGGGCGGGACCCGGGTGAAACCGCATGTTGCATCCCACGAGGCTGACGAGGCTCTGACGCTCCACCTCCTCGCACAGGGCATCAATCCCTTCCTCGCTGTGTCCCAGCGGTTTCTCCACGAAGAGGTGGCGGCCTGCTCGGGCCGCCCGGAAAGCCGATCTGACATGGAGGTGGGTTGGGTTGGCCACGAGGACGCAGTCCGCACCGCGAGAAAGCCCTTCTTCCTCGGAATGCACGATATGACCGCCAACCTCTTCGGCGATTCGCGCTGCCGCGCCCTGATCGGTGTCGTAGAGGAGCAGATCGCAAACACCGAGCCGCACGAGGTTCCGAGCATGGCGAGCTCCGATCGACCCGCACCCCAGCACGAGGACCCGTAGGTCAGCGAGCCCCATCGGTCGCCCCCAATGCCGCTCGTAACGCCCGAACCACCTCTCCGACGTCGTCGTTCCCAAGGCCGTAGAAGATCGGGAGCGAGAGGGCTTCTTGGTAGTGGGCTTCCGCCTCCGGAAAGTCGCCAGGTCTGGCCTTGTGGGTCCGGCGATAGTATGGCTGCAGATGAACCGGAATGTAGTGAACTTGCACACCGATTCCCGCCGCGGACAGCTGCTCGAACACCGCGCGCCTGTTCCGCAGCCGAACGACGTACAGATGATAGGCATGTTCGACGCCCCGACGGACGGTAAGCGGACGCACGCCAGGCAGCCCCCCCAGGGCTTGGCCGTAGATCTCGGCGATTTCACGTCGTCTCTTTAAGACCTCGTCGAGGCGCTGGAGCTGGCTGATCCCCAGAGCACACTGAAAGTCGGTAATGCGGTAGTTAAATCCAAGATCTTGCATCTCGTAAAACCAGGCGCCGTCATCGGTCTCCATTTCGTTTCGATCGCGAATAATCCCGTGGCTCCGGAGCTGCTGGATCTTGCCATAAATCTCTTTGCGGTTCGTCAGGATCGCGCCCCCTTCCCCCGTGGTTACATGCTTCACCGGGTGAAAGCTCAATACCGCCGCATCGGAGTGCGAGCAGGATCCCACCGTGTGCCACTGGCCATTCCCGTCGCGCCACCGTGCCCCAGGGGCGTGGCAGGCATCCTCAAGGACCCAGAGACCATATCGGTCCGCCAGAGTCCGGATCCGTTCGAGATCACATGGCTGCCCCGCAAAGTGCACGGGGATGATCCCCTTCAGTCTCTCCCGATTCCCGGCTTTCTCGAGAAAGGCCTCCAGACGTTCTACGGAAAGGTTGCCGGTCTCCGGCTCGATATCGACAAAGCACACCGTACCTCCGCAGTACAGGACGCAGTTCGCAGAGGCGACAAAGGTGTTCGGACTCGTGACAACCCGATCCCCCGGGCCAACCCCCAGGGCAAGGGAGGCCAGGTGGAGCGCGGCCGTCCCACTGCTCACCGCGACGGCATACCGGGCGCCAAATCGCGCGCACAGTGCCTCTTCGAACCGCTCAACCGACGGCCCCTGGGTGATCCAGTCCGACCGGAGCACTTCGAGAACCCGTTCAAGGTCCCCCGGTTCAATCCACTGTCGGCCGTAGGGAATCATCCGCTTCACGATCGTTTCCGATCATCCGCCGGAGCTCGTCCACCGAGAGCCAACACTCGTTGGCGTCGCTGCTATAGCGAAATCCATCGGGGCAGGGCTTCCCTCCCTTGAGCTTGCGGTAAACCTCCGCGTCCCAGAACGGATGGGAGGGTTGGATCACAAAATAATCCTCGTACTCCAACGTCATGCGCGCGTCGTCCTCAGGGACCATGGTCTCGTGCAGCTTCTCTCCGGGCCGGATGCCGACGACCTCCAAATCGCAATCAGGGGCGATCGCTTGGGCCAGGTCTGTAACCTTCATGCTCGGAATCTTCGGGACGAAGATCTCGCCTCCCACCATCCGCCCGAGGCAGGCCAGGACGAAGTCAACCCCCTGCTCGAGCGTAATCCAGAAGCGGGTCATTCGGGGATCGGTGATGGGAATCCGGCCACTCTTCCTCGCCTTCAGAAAGAGCGGAATCACGCTCCCCCGGCTTCCTACGACGTTTCCGTATCGCACGACGCCGAAGCGGGTCGGCTTGGCCCCGCTATACGAATTGGCGGCGACAAACAGCTTGTCGGCACAGAGCTTCGTCGCACCGTACAGGTTGATCGGGTTCGCCGCCTTGTCGCTGCTGAGCGCAATGACCTTCTCGACCCCCCGATCGATTGCCGCATCGATCACATGGGCCGCACCAAGCACATTGGTCTTGATGGCCTCGAAGGGATTGTACTCGGCCGCCGGGATCTGCTTCAGGGCCGCCGCGTGAAGGACGATGTCCACCCCCTCGAAGGCCCGGTAGAGGCGCTCGCGATCCCGCACGTCGCCGAGGAAGAAATTGACGTGGCTCTCCGGGTGTCGCTGTCGCATTTCGTATTGCTTGAGCTCGTCCCGGCTCAGGATGATGAGTTTCTTAAGCCGGTATCGAGCCAGAACTATGTCCGTGAACTTTTGACCGAAGGATCCCGTGCCGCCGGTCACCAACACAACCTTTCCACTGAGCATCACTACTCCCTGCTGGAGGGTTTTCTCGTCGCCAGCGCCAACTCATCCCCCGAACTGGCCGCCAGTCCGCCCGCGTACAGTTGATAGTACCGGCCCCGCTTGGCCATCAGCGACTCATGTGTGCCAACCTCCACCACAACTCCACCATCCAAGACAACGACTTGCTCTGCTGCGCGCACCGTCGACAGCCGATGGGCCACCACGATCACGGTGCGCTCACGGCTAATCGCTTCGATGGCCGCCTGGACCATCATCTCCGATTCCTGATCGAGGGCGCTTGTCGCCTCGTCCAAGATCAGGATTTCTGGATCCCTCAGCATCGCCCGGGCAATCGCCACCCGCTGACGCTGACCCCCCGAAAGCTTCAGCCCCCGGTCACCCACCACAGTCTCATATCCACGTGGAAGTTCCCGGATGAAGCCGTCGGCGTTCGCCACGCGCGCCGCCCGTTCGACCTCGTCCTGTGTCGCCCCAGGTTTCGAGAAGGCGATATTCTCAGTGATTGTCCCGTGGAAGATGTACGTGTCCTGACCGACGAATCCGATGCGGTCTAACCAGCTATTCACATTGATCTCACTCAGGGGCACCCCATCCACGAGGATCCGGCCCCTGGTCGGCGCAAAGAGGCGGACCAGAAGGTCGACGAGGGTCGATTTCCCGGCCCCCGACGGTCCGACGATGGCCGTGACCTGACCGCAGGGAATCGTCAGCGAAATCTCCCGAAGGACCTCCGCCCCCCCGGGGTAGACAAAGCCCACGTCTTGAAATAGAATGCCGTCCGACAGGCGGTGAAATGCCCTTTGCTCCCCGGAAACCGGCTTACTCGATGGTGCGTCCTCTCCTAGGATGTCTCCAACCAACTCCACCGAAGGAAGCAGGCTCTGTATCCGGACCCACATGTCCGAAACCGCAGTCAGATGGGGTACGGTGTTGCGGAAGGCCACGACAAAGGTGCCGAGAAGTGGCAACATCCCCATCAGATCTTCCGCAGCGGCATACGAGAAGAAGATCAAAAGGCCGCTCAGGACACTGATCGCCACGAGATTCGTCACGTGAAACGTCAGCGGAGCGATAGCATCTTGCTTGAACCTGTTTACGAGGTACTCCTGCATAATATCCCGAAAACTTCTCACGACCTGCGGCTCGGCCGAGAAGACCTTGACTTGGCGAATCCCGCTTACCGTCTCGGTCACCAGGCCAAGCGCCCGCTGTTCAATGTCGATGCGATCCCGACCGACGGTGCGAGCCCACTTGGATGCCAGATTCACGACAACCCACATCAGTGCAGTCGTGGCCGCGGCCACGATGGTGAATTGCCACGAAACAACCAAAAGGAGGACAACGAGCGAGGTGACGCTGAACAGGCCGGTCGCGAGTCTTATCAGTAACTGAATAACAGTTGAAGCGTGGTGCGGCTCGTGAAACAGGATGTGGACGAGCCTTCCTTGTTTGCTATCGAGGAAGAACTGATACGGAAATCTCACCGCCCGCTCCAAAACACGCTCCCGCAACCTCTGACTCATGCGACCCCACGTCCAGGCGGTAAGTGCCTCGGACCCGTACAGGACGACGTGTTTCAGGAAGAAGACAGCCATGAGGAGGAGGGCAATCAAGCGCAATCGCGCGGCCTTCCCATACGGGGAAAACAGCGATTCGTACATAGCCATTACGCTCCCCGATCCCCATGTGGAGCTACTGTTCCCGTCCATCACGAAAGTCTGGATCAGGGGGAGGACGAGGCTGTGACCGATCCCCTCCAGGGTAGCCCCGATAAGTCCCAACGCGAGTACTGCCAGCAGGGACGGGAGGTAGGGCCGCGCGATGACCCAGAGCAGCCCTTTCATGTCCGTCCCCTGCCTGCCACGACCCCGATGGGACTAGCCCCGATGGGCCAGAGAAATTCCTCCTGGGCGAACTGCGGAGGGAAACCCGCCCGCAGAACGGCCTCCGCCCATGTGCAGGAGTCACGGTCAACCACCCAGAGCCCCTCGGGCCCGATCGCCTCCATCGCCGCCACGGACCACGGAAAAGAATCCTCCCTCCTCCCCATCCATCGTCCGATGTCGAGTGCCCAGAAGGGCCCAGGATCCATTCGGGGCGCGAGCTGCACATCGACCACGTTTCTCGGCACCTCCCAAGGCCAGAGGGACTGACCTGAAGTGCGAGCAGGTGAAGCCGCGATGCCCCCACCCCCTGCTCCGGCCGAGACGACTCCGTCAAGTTTGTGCATCAACAGAGTGTCGAGGGCTTCGCGGCCGCGGTCAGGGTGGCGGAGAGGATGGTAAGGAGAGAGGGAAAGGAGTAGGTCCGGAACGATCCCGTGCGCACTACGAAAATGCTCAATGACAGCTTCAGGCAGTGGTCGATCGCTAGCCGAGCGCTCGAGGAGATTAGCGCCTGCTCTTTGCGCCAGCTCCCCGACAGCAGGGTCGCTTGTCACCACGACGACGCCCGCAATGCCTGGACACTTTCGCGCCTCCAGAATTGTCCGTGTGACAAGAGGCTGTCCGTCGAAAGGTTCACAGAGCAGCCGAGGATCCACCCGCGGACTCCCCGCCGGGCGAGTCGGGATGACGGCCACACACCTTTTCCCTCGTCCGCAACCTGTTGCCTCCACGTATTCGCGCTTGACGTAGCGGCGGGCGGCGGCCCGCCGGGCCACGTGTTGGGACATCGACCCCCCATGCTGCCGATAGTAGTAGAGTGCTTCCTCGATCCATGCCACCGGAAACCGGTCTGTGAATCGGAGCCAGAAATCGTAATCCTCCTGGTGCCTTAGCCGCTCCGGGTAGCCTCCGACGGCCTCAACACACGAGCGGCGAAGCATCGACCCAGCGGCAGGGGGGTTGAGGTCTGCCCGCCGCAACACCTCCGGGGGCGCAAGGCGTACCCGCTCGAGCAAATAACCGGCCTCATCGACGCGAAGATGGTCGGGGTAGACCATCCCGAGGTCCGGGTTCGCATCCAGGGCCGCGGCCTGCCGATCCAGGGCGATCTCGACGAGGTAGTCATCTGCGTCGAGACGGATCAAGTACGATCCCCGGGACCGGGCGATGCCACTGTTGGATGCCGCAGCCAGGCCCACGCCGGCAAGCCGGACAACCTGGATGCGTGAATCCTGGGCGTACTGGGCAAGGACCGCGGCCGTCTCATCGGTACTGCCGTCGTCCACCACGATCAGCTCGAAGTCCGTTCGCGTCTGTCCGAGCACGCTATCGATGCTTTGACGCAGGAATCGCCCGTAGTTGTGCGCGGTCAGGATCACACTGATGCGGGGGGCTTTCAGCGGGATGGCTCCTTGAGCGAGTGCACGAGCTTGTGCGGTACGCCAGCATTCATGGTGTGCAGCTCATGGTCCGAAGCCACGAGTTGAATCGCCTCTGTGACACTGAAGCGAGGGTTCGCTGGATAGAGGACGCCGAAGACTCGTCGCATCAGTGCGAGGTCTTCGGGCCAATCCACCGTCAGGCGGAGGTCCGGATGCCGACACCGCTCGTATTTGCCGTCTGCCTGAAATGCTCCCAGACGGAATTCCTCCGGCCGATCGAAGACATAAAAGGTAACCACCTCTCGCTCCAGGGGATCCGTGATCCTCGTATCGATGGCTGCGAGTAGTTTCGTCGAGAACACTTGGACTGCGATCCCACGGGGAAAGGTCCGTTCCGCCTTCCAGTTCAGCGAGTGACTCATTGTCGTCGTCGCAGCGTAGTCGTACCCCCCATCCAGGTAGAAGCGGACTACGTCGTCGATAAGCTCCCCGTCGATAAGGGGATTATCCCCTGTCAGCCTCACGATCAGATCGACTCCGTGGACCCGCGCAGCGCCAAGGACCCGTCCCAGGACATCCTGCTCGCTCCCGCCGAAACAAGGAACCGCCAGCTTCTCGCAGAGCCTGACGATGGGCGAGTTGGCTTCTAAACCGCCGGTTGCAACAATAGTGACATGCGGGAGGGACGCCGTCTGCACCCGCTCGACCAAAAGCTCGAGCAAGGGCTTGCCCTCGACGAGTGGGGCGAGGACCTTTCCCGGGAGGCGGGAGGAGCCCACACGAGCTTCAATGATGTTCCCGATAATCACGGCCGTCTCGATCCTATTCCGACCTCACTTTCTCACCACAAACTGAACCCGAAGGGGTTCTTCACCATCGTCGGCCAACACCTCCGGTGCTATGAGGACCGGGTACAGCAGATCGAAAAAGGTCTGGACCCACTCCTCCCGGATCTTCGTCCTCTCCGGGGCAGGTATCGTATCGATCATCCGTTTCAGCAGGGGATAGATCGGACGGAGGCCCACGTGCCACACCAAGAAGATGCCCCGGGGAAGCACATTCAGTGATTTCGTCACCCGAAGATTGGCGCCAGCAAAGGCGGCCTCCCATTCCCTGAGAGATCGCAACCCCGGATAGGAAGCGAAGCGACCACGGTCCATCAGGCGACACCATTCAGCACCCCAGGCACCGAATCGGCCGAGGAAATCTTCCGATTCCACCGCCCTCGTGAGCACCTCAAACACGGCCTCCCCGCCCTTAGTAAGGATTCGGGCAGTTTCGGCAATCAACGGATCGGGATCCTTCAGCCAATACAACACGTTGGAATAGACGAAATCAATCGTCCCATCCCCGTATGGGAGCGGCGTATTGAGGTCATGCCATTGGACGCTCTTGTATGCCCCAAGCATATTCGCCCGATCCAGCAGGTTTTGCTTAAAGTCAAGACCCTGGTGAAACTGAATACCCGGCTTCTCCTTAACGGGAAAGAATCCCCGCAGCGGAGCATCGTATACGTCCTTTCCTTCCACGTACTCCGCCATGCCTATTTCCCCCTCGAGGGCTGCGTAATAATCGAACGAGGGCTCCAGAGTCCCCCCAAGTCTCAGAAACGTGTTCAGACCGTCCCCGCAGCCGAGTTCCACAGATGAACCCCACGGCCGGAGCGGCCCGCGCAACTCCACCGAGGCACCGAAGAGAGCCCGTTCCGGTCGCAGCCAGTAGAGGTGCAGCCGCATCCGGAGGATGTCACGCGCATTGCCTACCGGGTCCATCGCCCCATCCGCCTACGCACCACTGCCAGCCTCCCCAATTTGCATCCCCCGCTCCTCTGAGCTTTCATCAGCTCACATCCGTCGCGAGGGCACCCAGTGTCTTTCAATCAACTCCCGACTCGCCAGGGCATCCAGAAAGACCTTCGCGTCATCGAACGAGACGCCGGTCGTCTGTGCGATGTCGAGAATGCTCTCATCGCCTTCCAGATGAAACATCGCCTCCTGCAATCCTCGCTTCAGCGACCGCTTGCTCCTCCAATCCAGATCCAGGTTCAGTCCGCTCAGAAACACGGGCCCCCGGAACAGCCTCCGAGGGTAATAGTTCTCCTGAAGTACATTAATTATCCCCTCAATCACTCGCGAAGCCTCCCCGAGTTGCTCCCGGTCGACTATTTCCGGGCAATCGTCCGACGTGTGATACTCGGGGTATGGCCAACGCGTCAAAGAAACCGTGGGGATGTTCACACCCGGCGCGTTCGTCACCTTCTCATCGTTCGTCGCCAGCGTGCTACAGTATGGGCCTTCCCGAAACCTCCCTCCGGTCTCCCTCGCCAGCACGTATCGCGACACCCTGTCCAGCACGTGGTTGTCCTGACGAGTTCGCTGAAGCAACAGCGTCTCTGCCGTTCCCAACATCTCCGCAAAAAGCCCGTACCGGAAAGATGAAATCAAGTCTTCATGATTTGCCAAGTATGCGATAGACCCGATCGTCTCAGGGAGAAAAAGGCATCGAATCCCGAAGTAACCCTGCGGTTTTCTCTCCAGACGACCGAGCACATCCAGCAATACTGCCGTACCGCTGATGCTATCATTGACCTGCAGTGGATGGCATACATCCCCGATCAGCAATATGAACTCTTTCGAACTCCCGGGTATGGTGTATTCTCCGACCTTCAGCGTCCCGGCTAGAAATTCGCTCCGGATGACCGCGTGGTACCGCCCATCCCTCGGCAACTTTTCATACGCCGAATAGGGGAGGCAGAACCCCCAATCCCGGTCGTAATATTTGAAAACCCAAGGTATGGCCTCGGGCCGCTCCGGGTTGCAGTAGAGATGATCCTTGATTTCCTCGAAGGTGAAGACCTGGTCCACCCGGACCGAATACGAGGCCAAATGCAGCGCGTTCTTGTGAAAGTCCGCCACTCTCCACTTTCGCTTTCCGTCATCCACCTCGAGATATGCTTCATGCACGACGTACTTCTTGGGAACACTCCACGTCCATACCGGTTGCTCCGAAGGAAACTCCAGAATCCGGAAACGGTCCTGATTCGGAACCGACGCTTTGACAATCCTCATTGTCTCGTCCATATCGTCCGATACCAAGGTCCGATATAGGGGATATACTGTGCGGATAAATCCCATCGGGTCGAAGTGTCCCGCCGTCCGTCCGTCCTCCCATCGAACAGCCTCCTCGCTCCGGTCCCCCGATGCTCTATGGATTGGCAAATCGTCTCTCCATGCTCTTTGCATCTTGCCCATGTTTTTCAAGACACACGAGTAAGCCGACTTGATCGATCAGCGTGAATCCGCTAGATGTCAAGAACTCCACCGCCCGTTGTACTGGTCGTTCGTTATAATCATGCATGAGCAGCAGACTTCCCGGTTTCAACAACGGCATAAAATGCTCCAAGTCTGATTTGACCGCCTCGTCGGTATCCTTGCACCCATCGAGAAATAGCAGGTCGATCCGAGCACCTTCGGAAAGACGAAAGCTCGTGGACGCCTCAGCCAGAATTTCCACACGATCTCCCAGGCCTAGTTGCTTCAGATAGTCGCCAAGCGTCTCGTCATCCAAGGGGAGAATGTCCAGCGAATAGAGCCGTCCATTGTCAAGCGCTGCCGCCATTACGACCGTGCTCCCGCCAAGCCGCCTCCCGACCTCAACTAGTATTCCGTCGTGTTTCCGCCGACACATTTCATAGAGAAACAAGCCTTCGCTGATCTGGTGCTCACAAATGAAAGCGTCGAGAAGGGCATTGGACCGATAGAGCCAGGGTATGAGGTGATAAAATTCCTTCCTCTGACGTTCGAGCAGTGCGCGTGGAGGCGGATGGTCTTTCAAAGCATCTCCGAATCTCTCGGCATGGCGCACAGGCGCCTGTTCAAATAAGGCCCGTTCGAGCCAATGCCGATCCAGCTCCCGGAGCACTCGAACCATCCTCTCTCCGATTACGAGCTCGCACAACCGGACAAGACCCCTGACCCCCCTTCGGAATGCCTGTTTATGAGCCGAGAACATACCGCTATGCAGTCTCTCCAACACGGGTCATGTCGCCACCCGCCATAACGCTCGAGCTTCTCCCCACGTCGTCCAGCAGCTCAAGCACCTCCGCCTTGAATCGCTCGACCGCCCGCCCATCCCTGAATGGGTCGAAATCCTGCCTTAACGCCGCCAATCCATCCCGATCTATGGCCATTCCTGTAATCAGCTCGCCCAGGCGCCTTCTCAATTCCCTGCCGTCCGACACCACGAATGACGGGCTGTATCTCCGCCACGGATGGTCCCTCCAATTCCAGTAATCGAAGCTAATGACTCGGTCCTTTCCTGCGCAAATTGCCTGTACAAATATCGCTGAAATCGTAGATGCCAGGATAACGTCCGCCCCCGCCATCAGATACGGCGTACTGAGGTCAGGATCCAAAATATGCGCGGATGCCCCCAACACCCCCTGCGATACAATCTTCTCATAGAAGGGAAAGGCGATCGCGCGTGGCTTTACGACTACTCCCACGTCTCGATGCGTTTCACACACCTCCTTGATCGCCGCGGCCACATCCCGAATACGTTCCTCGCTCATGCCCATTTCAGCGCTGATTCCTGGAGGGAACCAGGCGAGGATTACTCTATAAGGATACCGTTTCCTTAAAACCGCCTCGCCCTCCCCTCCCTTCACCAGGACACATGTGTGATCGTTTTGGTCATTACCCACCGGCCTCACGTGATCGCTCAACATCCAGGTCGGGAACCAGAACCTTCTCGCAAATCCTGTCCCGTACACACAATACGTATTGAAGTACACGAAGGCCATCCCGGGAAACAACCCCTGCGGAAGATACGTGGAATGGTGAATCCCTATCGTCTTCAGCCCGCGCTGGTTCGCCAAAACCGTTCGCACGATGTGTGCCGGATGATAATCGTCCCGGCTGAAATATACCTTCGGTGCCCAGTGGAGAAAAAAGACTTCTTCCTGAAAGATCTCAAACAATACACGTCGAGCCGCTTCTGCCGTGGGGAAGTCTATCTTGCGCGACCATAGGTCTCGCACGATACACCTGCAAAACCGAGCGACGTCTGACACGAGCTTTCCCAGTGCCCTCGGATTCAACGGGAGTGCCCGCACATCAGCGTAGGCGGCTCCTCTCTCCCGCAGATACGCGACCGCCTTCTTCAAAGGCTCGCGGTTTTCGCGCCCTCGAAGCCAGAGATGCCTAACGTACAGGATCCGCTCCGGCCGAAATCGGTGATCGTCCCATAGATAATCATCGGTGCGAGGGACACGGTATGCCTCTTTCTGCCGTTCGAATCCCACGACCAGCGGCACGGCAAAGTCAATGTCCGTCGACGGCCCAATCCGCCAACGAATCCCCCGTCGCCATACGAAGAGTGCGAGATGTGCAATAACCCTCACGGTTGCGACCATCCACTGCCACTGCAACCGCCGATCGATGTGGCACATGGTGAGGTGTGCACCATTGAGCCCCCAGATGTCAGCCCCGTCGCGAACGACTACGAGGTTCTCGTACTTTCCTCGAAAAAGTTCTGCAATCCGAACGAATAGGATGCGATCTCGAATGGACACCGCGATCTCTTTTCTTAGTCCATCAAAGACGCGGGACGACCCCAACCGCTTTTCCAGGAATCTTCCCGTATGGCTCTTGCGAAGCTCCTCCTCCTTCTTCTCTAACACCTTGAGTGCTTCTTCCCCAGCAGCTACCATTTCGTCGAAGAAATCCGTGAAGTTCAGCACGGATACGCACCCACCATTGCGCGTCGCCCTCGATTGAAATCGGTCTAGCACGCGGCTGTTTCGACCCCCCGAAAAGAGGCCGCCCCCGAACACCAGCCATCTGGTGCCAGGACGGTTCCATATTCTCATTTCTCGACACTTCAGAAGCCACTCCGACTCCACCAGAACCGTCGGCGGTGCGTCCCTCCCTTTGTTTCGTTCCTCGCCCATCACCCTACCTTTTCCGGCTGCCCCACCTGCACCATTCCCTTATTCCTCAGCTTTCAAAACGCCGCCGTACGGACTCCGGCCATGCCCGACGATCGAACCCGAACTGGCTCAACACCGCATAAGCCCACCGCTCCAATCCAAACCCTACACACGCAGATTGAGCGACATCACCGCCCGCCAATCGAATCCCGAACGCCTTTCCGAACGAGTCGTTGTGCAGGTTGACGGAGCAGATAGCCAGATACTGTTTGTCGAAGGGCAGGTACGCCAACCACTCATACTTCAACCTGAACGATTCCTGGAAGATAGCCTTGTAGGCCGCATCATTCGTGAAGAATGGATCATGGGCAGACTGGATCTTCCCCGCCATGCCCAGGCTTGTCATCAACTCGCGCGTTGCGTCCAGCATCTTTTGCCGTTGGCGCAATACGAACTCGCGCTCCCCGAGAAAAATGATCTCCCGCATGGTGAAATTCTTCAGGCGTCGCAGTGATCCATAGCCCTGTGGCTCGTTTCTCGAACATCGGTTCTTGGCCGTTATCACCATGTTCCCTCGAATTTCGCGATTGCGCAGGCTGTAATAGCACGTGTAGCACACCGATGGCGCTGCGACCATTTTGACCTTCTCAAGCATCCCTTCCACAGACAACGAGTCGTAGTCTTTCTTCGTCGAATCGTGCGCCTGCGCGAATCGTCCTAACGCCTCTCGATCCTCCGCGAGGGCTGTTCCCACTATAATGTGATGCGGAAAGTCTCGAAAGTAATTGATGTCCCTGAGCAACTCCACGGGAACAAACGTCGGATACTCCTGCTCCACGGCGCCAAGCTCAGCCGCAATCTCGAGAGCGATCTTGTCCAATCCCTTCATCAAATCGAGAAAGTCACCCTGGATTAGATACTGGCCCTCAGCCACCATCACCAGCTGCCCGCTTTCTACCAGACTCTGAAAGGGGTCCGACTTCCCCGGTAGAGGCGGGTGTTGCTCATAGATCACTTCCTTTCCGACGGATTGATACAAGTATCGCAGCCTGGCTATGCTCTCCTTTGTCTTTTCCCGACTGATCACCCCGGCTGACCGGATCCTGATCTGCCGGCCAAACTCTACGTCCGTGATGCTCGGATTCATCCTCAGCAATTCCTGGCGAATCTCCTCTCGCAAGCTCCCTTCAGGAATTTCGTAGTCAAACACCGCCTCTGTCAGCTCCCGATCAGCCCCCCGATTCACTCTCGGGCTCCTTTCCTTCACTCCTCGTCAGACAGTATGCATCTTGTCTCAGGCGGGCAATGCTGTACCGGCTGAGCTCTGCCCCATCAATCAGGCGATGAACTCCGTAAGCAAACCTCAGCACCCGACATCCTGAGGTTTCATCGAATTCACCCCCGATTCGGTTATAATCCATCCGGCAGCCAGACCCTTCAGTCCTCACATAATACGAGAACGTCCCACGCTTTCTTGTCCCGTCAGTCATCACCATGGATCCCGAGAACAATTTCTCCTCCCGGTACGGCACACCAAACGACTTTTCGAGGTGGATGAAGTACGTCAGGCTCTTTTGGTAGTCCGTGCCCAAGAGTAGAAACTTGACGCCCGCCTGTTCGAGGAGCTCGAACACCGATCCTGGTCCGAAGCATGTCTGCTCCCGGATCCTTGTCACCTCGTACGCCAAATCCCCGATAGCGGCGATGGAGAATATCGGATCCGCGCTCCGGACAACTCCGTCCTGACACCGTACGAATTCCGTGAATGTTCCGGCCACGGACGGGGTATGTCGATTATCAAATTCCTCACCCTTGCAGAAGGAGTAGGTAAACGTGGGCACGACCAGTGTGCCCTTCGTCCCCAGCCGATCGCGCAAGGCGCGGCATATTCCTGGCAGCCCATCCTCAAGTTGCCCTAGGGATGGAAGGAAGCTGTGGACCATGACCACGTCCCCCGGGGCCACCCCGATCTGCCCGAGGAACCCTGAAAACTTTGCATGGCCGGTCTTGTGCATTAACGACCGCCAATCCTCCGCGAAACTACCTTTTCCACCGTCGAAAAATCGGAGAACATCTTTACAATATCATCCGGCGACGGCTCAAACCCAAACTCCTCTTCAATGGCAACCAGGAGCTTGATGTGGCTCAGCGAGTCCCACGTTGAGCAGTTCTGGACGCTCACCCTCTCGTCGAGTGAACTATTCTCAAGTTCACCACGGAATACCCTGAGAAGCCTCTGCCTGACTTCCATTCTTGCTTCTCCAGACTTACGCCGCGCCGTTCAGCTTCCTATTTCCTGGGTTCGGTTGATGTAGTTTTCCAAGCGGACGGCGAAGCCATCGTCTACCTTATAGACGTCCGTCTTCGTTGCACGTGGATAGTGGCATTCCTTACAGGCAGCAATATGTTTCACGCCTTCCCGCTGCCGGTGAATCTCGCGCGCTGCCGACAGTGCCGGCCCGAGCCAGATCTCCTTCAACGATTGCGTGTTCGCGTCCCCTACGATGTTATGCCCCATCTCATCGTTGCTGCACAGAAGCACTCTCCCGTCACTCCCGACGACCAGCCGTTGCCACAAGACCGGACACTTGAAATCCTCGGTATAGACGATGTCCTGGTCACTTCGTTTATAGTCGATGAGAGGGTTCGTCGAGATGAGATCAACGATCGGCTCGAACGTGTCATAATACGCCTTTGGATCCCTCGAAATCGCCGGCCAAATAGTTTGTACCTTGATGACCGGCTTGTCGGACCCGAGTTTCCTTTTTATTTCCGAGTACGCCTTGATCTTAGCTAACGACTCCTCGAACTTGGCTGGCTTTCGAATCGCCTCGTACGTCTCGCCCAGCCCATCGAACGATATGGTGAGCCAATCCAACCCAGCCTTCAATAGCTCTGTAAACTTCTCAGAGTTGAGGCGGACACCGTTGGTCAGCGTGCTGACCTCTTTAATACCTCTCGACTTCGCGTAGCGCGTGAAATCGATGATGTTCGGATGCAGCATCGGTTCCCCTCGGAGGGAAAGGCGGATCGAATACACGTTGTTGTCGGCACACTCGTCGACAAGCTTATGAAACAACTCGGGTTTCATCAACTTTCGATTGACGGACTCCTTGAATTGGTCGGTGATCGTGTAGCACATGGGACACTTGAGGTCACACAAACTGGAAATCTCCAAATCCACATGGTCTGGGAATCGGGGCAGGAGGTCCAAACGCGGGAACCAATACCACATAATGCGATTCCTCGCATAGGCGAGGAGATGCCCTTTGCCCCGGCGCAGGTGAAATCTCAACTGCTGGAGCTTTCTCGAGAGTGGAATCTGATACTTCTTGGCCACAATATCACCTCTCTTCCTGTTCCTGTGACAGTGTCTTCAATCCAATACGTCGGTGTTGCGGAGCGGCGTCTCGCGCGCGACAGTCCGCCGAACCTTCCTCCCCAACACGGCATCCATTTCATTCGCCGGAACCATCCCCAGACCGCACGGGCGCAGGGCAATCAGCATATCCGCAGTCAAGGGGGTCCCCGCAGGAATGTCCCGGCGCGCATACAACGCCCGGCGTAGATGTTCTCGAAAGTACTCTTCCCCAGGCGTCACACGTTTCCAGGGCCCCCCGCGCATCCGCTCGACCCTGCGGATCGCTCCGACCATTTCCCGGAACTCTGATGGGTCTGCCGACAGCTCTACATCGGCGGCCGGAAGGTCCTTTGAGAGGATAAAGTGTTTCTCGACGAGCTGGGCACCCGCGGCCACGGCGGCCACGGCCGACAGAATTCCCCGGCAGTGATCCGACCAGCCCACCGGCACCCCGTACCGATCTCGCAAGAACCGGATCGCCTCGAGGTTGACCTCCTCGTCCGGCGTCGGATAGGCGGCGACGCAGTGGAGCAGGATCAACTGATCCTTGGGGATTTCGGCCACAGCCCGGTCAATCTCGTCAACCCTTGCAAATCCCGTGGAGAGGATCACAGGCTTGCCCCTAGCCGCAATCGCTCTAAGCAGTTGGATGTTCGTTAGGTCCCCAGAAGCGACCTTGAACGCCGGTACCAGGGGATCGAGGAACTCCAGGGCCTCGATATCAAACGGAGTCATCAGGAACATGAGGCCCAGATCCCTTGCCAGGTCCGCGATCCTGGACAATGTCTCCTCGGAGAGCTGAAGGCTTCGGAATCGGTCACGTTGGCTCGCGTGGCTCTTGGGGACATAGCTCAAGACCGGCGCGTTTGGCTCCACCAAAGTCTCTGGTCTGTACATCTGGCCCTTCACCGCATCGGCCCCCGCGGTTGCTGCAGCTTCGACCGTCTGAAGCGCGAGTCTCGGATCCCCCAGGTGATTACTCCCCAGCTCGGCGACAACCACAGTGCGTTGACCGATTTCTAGGGCCCCAAGGTCCATCGGGTGCTCAAGAGCCTCCTGCCCAGGCACGCTTCGTGCCGGCATAGCCTATCCGAGACTGACCGTGGCCGATTCCACTAGCTTCATCCTGCTCAACCGATGGCCTGTGGTAGGCCAGGTTGAGGATGTAGCCACACGAACATCCCGGACATTCCTTTCGAAACATGGCGCCGCATCGATCCGCGTAGCCCGGGGAGGCCACAATCTGACGCAAAGGAGTCCTCCGGATGTTACCCACCGGCGGAAGGCCCCAGCAATTCGAGTACACATCGCCGTTCGCATCGATATCGATCCCGACGTATCCCAAGTGGCACGGAATCTGACTCTGCTTCGGATCATCAAAGTAGCGCCGAGCGTACTCGAGGGAGGAGGTTGTGTTACCCAAGAGGTGCGATTCCCGCCGCTTGACGTCTATGAGAAAGTTCACTAGGTGATCGAGCTTCGTTTTATCTGGAATCTCAAAGAGCACCACGGGAGTCACGCCGAAGAAGTAGGTCCCGCGGTCGATCAGATTGAAGAAAAGCGTTGCATCATACTCACGTGCAAGGTCCACCATTGCCGGCACTTCGTCCAGATTCTTCCCCATCAGGGTCATGGCCATCTTGACAGTAACGTCCCGTGTGCCGCGATGGCGCGCCGTCCGGAGAAAGGCCAGGTGTTTGACGATTTTTTCGGTGTTCCCGGGCACTCCCCGAATCTCGTCATGGGACTCGAGCCCCTCCAAGGACAAAATTATCTCCGTCAGGCCGCCATCGATGAGTCGGTTGATCTTATCGGGGTTGATCGACAAGCCATTGGTTGTGAGGCCGATCCCCTCAAACCCGACAGCCCGGGCCGCCTCGATACAGTCAGGAAGCTCGGGACGGATAGTCGGCTCTCCCCCTGTAAACATCACTTCTACTACGCCCAGTGAACGAAGGTCTCCAAGGACGGTCCGCATCTCATCGAGCGTTAGCTCATTGCGGAACTTGTGCTGCCAGTAATCACAGGTAACACACCGGCTGTTGCAGTTATTGGTAACCTTCAGCTTGGCAAACCGAAACTCCGGCTGGATCAGCGAAAGGATGGCCGGATCGCGGGTGGCTGTTGCCAGTCGATCAATCAAATTCTCGTTCGACACTTGACTTCCCCCTTTTTCCACCTGGTCTAGCCTGACTGTCTCCATCTGATCGACGCGGGAATGTCTCTTACCGACTGTTCCCGAAACCACTGCCACGTCTCACGCAGGCCGGCCTCCAATTCGACAACCGGTTCGAAGCCCAGAAGCCTTCGTGCCCGATCAATGGATGAAAAACTTCGCCGGACGTCCCCCTCACGATCCGGGCGGTATTCTACCTCAGGGAAGGGTCCTGCCCATCCATCCGAGGACACCATACAGCGGAGCTTTTCGACCAGATCATGAACCGAGGTCTCGGTTTCCGTCCCGATCGTAAAGAGTTCGCCCCCTGGGCTGAACTCGGTCGCGCGACGAATCGCCTGCACGATATCATCCACACAGATAAAGTCCCGGCTTTGCCTACCGTCGCCGAAGACTTCGATGGGACACCGCGCCAGAATCGCCTTCATGAAGCGCGCGACCACGCTCTCCTTCAACTGGGATCCGGGACCATAGACATTGGCGAATCGCAGAGCGACCGTCGAAAGTCCAAAGTTTTCATAATAACTCCGGCAAAGTCCTTCAGCGGCCAACTTATGCACTCCATACGGGGTGCGCGGACGAGGGATCAATCCTTCGTGGAACGGTGGTGCGTGATCACCAAACACAGCATTTGATGAGGCGAAAACGAATCGCTTCGCTCCCACCCGGCGTGCCGCATCGAGCAAATGGAGTGTTCCTAAGGTATTGACCTCACAGTTGCTCACGGGGTCCTGGATCGAGGTTGCCACACCGGTCTTTGCGGCCAGGTGAATAATCACCTTAACCCCGGTGGCGGCTTTCAGGCAGATGCGAGGATCCCGGATGTCACCCGTGATCACCTCCGCACCCAGCCTGGAAAGATACTCCGGATCGACCGAGTGTGTTTCACGGTTATCAAGCACCCGCACAGTCTGACCCGCATCGAGGAGGGCGCGAATGAGATTGTGCCCGATAAACCCGAGCCCTCCGGTTACGAGGTAGTCCATGCCCATCTTCCCTTTGATTAGAGCTGCCGCCAGCGGATCCGGGGAGGAATCAACGTTTCGTCAATCTGGAACTTGTGTTTGACAATCTTATCAATCATATCGCTGAGCAAGACCTCATTGATAAGTCGCGGTTTCAAGCCAAGGTCCTGCAGCTTTGTGAATCTCGGGTTGTAGTAGTGCTCTTCTTTTTCGACCCGTGGGTTGGGGACATTCTCGATGGTGACCTTGATCCCGATCTTCTCTGCCGCTGACATCACCAGCTGGGCCAGTTCAAGGACCGAGAAGGTTTCAGTAAATTGGTTGAATACTCGGTATTCCCCCTCTCTTGCTGGGTTAAGGAGTGTCAACTCCACGCACTGCAATGTATCCATGATGTTCAAGAATCCTCGTGTCTGTCCTCCCCGACCATAAACTGTTAGCGGATGGCCGAGCACGGCTTGTACGCAGAAGCGATTCAGAACTGTCCCAAAGATGGAATCGTAATGGAAGCTCGTGCGCAGGTCAGGATCGAGCTTTGTTTCATCGGTGTCTATGCCGTACACAATTCCCTGATTCAGATCGGTTGACCGGAGACCCCAGATATTGCAGGCGAACATGATGTTGTGACTATCGTGCACCTTGGACAGGTGATAGAATGATCCCGGCTGCTTTGGGAAGGGGAGCGTGTCGGTTCGGCCGTTATGCGTGATCGTGATAAACCCTTCCTCGATGTCGATATTCGGAGTGCCGTACTCGCCCATCGTCCCCAATTTGACGATGTGCGCTTGCGGGCAACGGCTCTTGATGGCGAACAAGAGATTCAACGTCCCGACAACATTATTCTGCTGCGTCGTCACCGCCCTTTCTCGGCTCATCATCGAGTAGGGCGCGGAGGGCTGCTCGGCATAGTGAATCACCGCCTCGGGTTGGAACTCCTCGATGAGCCGGTAGGTGAACCGAGGATTGGCAGCGATGTCACCGATCCAGTACTGGATTTGATGCCCGGTAGCTGCCTTCCACAGCGCAACCCGCCGCTGGAGTGAAGGGATCGGAATCAAAGGAGTCACCCCCTGCTCCATTTCCCAGTGGCGCTTGACAAGGCTGTCTGCGATCATGACCTCGTGGCCCCGGGCCGAGAAGTACATGGCCGTCGGCCACCCGAGGTACCCGTCACCACCGAGCACGAGAATTCTCATCCTTCGCTCCCTCTCTTCCTTGCGATCCCACAGTGCATCCCGCTCTACCCTATCCCAGCGGGTTAACCTTGAATCTCGACAACGTCCCAAGCTGGATTCGGAATCTGACGGCATGCCACTCTGGGTATTCGCCGCTCGTCCTCCGACCTAATTTCGTAGACCACCAAGTGCGACTCTTCCAATATATTCCTTACTTCTAACCACTCGGGGGTCTGCGATTCGTCGAAAGAGACACGCGCCCAGGTGATAGATCTCATCCGGGCGGATGTTATAGATCAGATTCGTCAACTGCTCGGAATTCGCCA
>Ga0214471_10000347_pt1 | contig 41205 bp, 40 predicted proteins | sample RVTome_5_FD_207665 | JGI IMG/M metagenome (GOLD analysis project Ga0214471, IMG submission 207665) | Soil microbial communities from uranium-contaminated site in the Upper Colorado River Basin, Wyoming, United States - RVT142D155 | ecosystem: Environmental > Terrestrial > Soil > Contaminated >... | reverse complement strand
GCCTGGCAGTTCGTTTTTCAACGAACTGCCAGGCCGCAAACCGCCGCCGCGTGGACTTTTGCCGGCCGAGGCCGGAGAATGACTGGATTCGCCCGCGCGCGCCGGCCCGCCGCCCGGCGAGCCTTCCAAACGTATTACCGGCGTAATGCCTGGAGATCGGTCATGGGTATCAGCATCTGGCAGTTACTGATTATTCTCGTCATCGTCCTGATCATTTTCGGCGGCAAGAAGCTGCGCAATCTCGGCGGTGAGCTCGGCGGCGCGATCAAGAACTTCAAGCAGTCGGTCAAGGACGAGGAGTCCAAGGGCGAGGGCGAGGGCGAGGAGGGCGAGCCGAAGCGCGTCGCCGACAAGCCCGAGCGCGTCATCGACGGCAAGGTGACCTCCAAGGAATCCTCACGGCAGAAGAAGGCCTGATGCCCGCCTGACCGTGGTAGCGATTCGTGTTCGATTTCGGTCTCGCTGAGCTGCTCCTGATCGGCATCCTCGCGCTCATCGTGCTGGGCCCCAAGCGCCTGCCCGAGGTGGCGCGCACCGTCGGGCGCTGGGCGGCCAGGGCGCGGCGCTTCGTCGAGGACGTCAAGCGCGACATCGACCGCGAGGTCGGCGACGCGGACCTCGCCGCGCTGAAACGCATGCACGAGGAGCTGGCCGAGACCCGCAGCATGCTGCAGCGCACCGCCGACGACACCCTGTCGAGCTTCGGCAAGCTTTCCGAGGATGTGGCGCGCGGCGCCGAATCGGTGCCGGCGCCGCGCGCCGATATTCCGTCGCTCGAGATCTTCGACGAGCCGCCCGCGGGCCGGCCGGCGCCACGCGCCAGGAAGACATCCGCCGCGCGCAAGCCGGCCGCGAACCGAAAAGCCCGCGCCGGTTCCGGCCCCAAGTCCGCGCGCAAGCCGGCCGCCGCGCGCCGTAAGAAGACCGATGGCCCGAAAGACTGAATCCGCGGCGCCGGACACGGGCGCCGAGGGCGCCCCGGGCAGCTTCGTCTCGCACCTGCTGGAGCTGCGCAACCGCCTGTTGTACGCCATCGTCGGCGTCGGCATCGTGTTCGCGGCCCTGGTGCCGTTCGCCAACCGCGTCTACGAGTGGCTCGCGCAGCCGCTGATCGCGGTGCTGCCGGCCGGCACCAGCATGATCGCCACCGAGGTGGCCTCGCCGTTCCTCACACCGCTCAAGCTCACCCTGCTCGCCGCGATCGTGATCGCGGTGCCCTGGGTGCTGTACCAGATCTGGGCGTTCGTCGCGCCCGGGCTCTACAAGCACGAGCGCCGGCTGGTCTGGCCGCTGCTCGCGTCCAGCACCCTGCTGTTCTACGCCGGCGTGGCCTTCGCCTACTTCGCCGTGCTGCCGCTGGTGTTCGGTTTCCTGGTCGGCACCGTCCCGCACGGCGTGGCGATGATGACCGACATCAAGGCCTATCTCGATTTCGTGTTCGCCATGTTCCTGGCCTTCGGCGTCGCCTTCGAGCTGCCGGTGGCGCTGGTGCTGCTGGCGCGCATGGGCGTGGTCAATCCCGACGCGCTGGCGAAGAAGCGGCCCTACGTGGTGCTGTGGGTGTTCATCGTCGCCGCCTTCCTGACGCCGCCGGACGTGATCTCCCAGACGCTGCTGGCAATCCCGATGCTGATCCTGTTCGAGATCGGCCTGTTCATCGCGCGCCGCGTGCGCCCGCGCGACGCCGGGGACGGCGCCCTGACCGAGGCCGACATGGACCGCGAGCTTGCCGCCTACGAGCGCGACAACCCGACTTCGGGCAAGAAGTAGGGAATAAACCGACGGGCCCGGCGGTCATAGCGGTACGGGGACGCCGGATCGGAAAAGCATTAATTCTGCCACGGGGGTCACGGGGAACACGGGGGACAAATGAATGTCCCTTCGATCAGCCTTGTTGGTGTTTCCGGGGCGGCACGCTGAGCGCCAATCGCTTTTTCCCCGTGTTCCCCGTGTTCCCCGTGCTCCCCGTGGCGTAGTTTTCGTGCTGTGAAATGGCGACGCATCCAATGCGAATTGCACCGGTGTCCATAGCGTTGATGATCGCACTGCTGCCCGCAGTGCCAGCGGCCGCGCTCGAGAACCGTCTCGCCGGCCACCCCTCGCCCTATCTGGCGCTGCACGGCGCCGACCCGGTCGCCTGGCAGGATTGGGGTCCGGCGGTGATGGCGCAGGCGCGGCGCGAGAACCGGCTGGTGTATCTCTCGATCGGCTATTTCTCCTGCCACTGGTGCCACGTGATGCAGCGCGAGAGTTATCAGAACGCCGAGATCGCGGAATACATCAACACCCATTTCATTCCGGTCAAGATCGACCGCGAGCTCGACCCGGCTCTCGATGCGCGCATGATGGAATTCGTGGAGGCGACCCGCGGCATGGGCGGCTGGCCGCTCAACGTGTTCGTCACGCCCGACGGCCATCCGCTGTTCGCCACGCTCTATCATCCGCCCGCGGAGTTCCTCGGCATCGTCCGGCGCGTCCAGGAGCGGTGGCGGGAGGACAGCGCCGGTCTCGCGGCGCTGGCGCGCTCGGCGGCGCCGCCGCAGCCGCGCGGTCCCGGCCGGCCGGAGCTCGATACCGCCCGGGTCGATCGCTATCGCGAGGCGCTGACGACGGCGGCGCTGGCGCGCGCCGACGGCGTGCACGGCGGTTTCGGCGAGCAGTCGAAGTTTCCGATGGTGCCGCAATTGGATTTCCTGCTCGACGAGCTCGCGCGCCGCGACCGCCCCGACCTGCGCGGATTCCTGCTGCTGACACTCGACCACATGGCCGGCGAGGGCCTGCAGGATCACCTGGGCGGCGGGTTCTTCCGCTACACCGTCGATCCGACCTGGCGCACGCCGCACTTCGAGAAGATGCTCTACGACAACGTGCTGCTCGGCCGCCTGTACCTGCGCGCCGGCCGGCAGTTCGGGCGCGACGATTACACGCGTGTCGGCGAGCGGACCTTCGATTTCGTGCTCGACGTCCTGCGCGGCGACGGCGGCGCTTACATCGCTTCGCTTTCGGCGCTGGACGACCGGGACGTCGAGGGCGGGTATTACCTGTGGTCGGCGGACGAGCTTGCGCGGCGGCTCGGCAAGCGCGACGCCGAGATCTACCGGCTCGCCTGGGGCATGCAGGACGCGCCGCCCTTCGACGCCGGCTGGCTGCCGGTCCGCGGGCTCGCGCCCGATCTCATCGCCAAGCGCCTCGCGCTTCCCGAGGCCGAAGTCGTCGCGCGCCTTTCCCGGGCCGAGGCGACGCTGCGCAAGGCGCGCGCCGCCCGTGGCCTGCCGCGCGACTCCAAACAGCTCGCCGCCTGGAACGGGCTGGCGCTCGGTTGCCTCGCCGAGGCCGCGCGCCTCACCCGGTCGCCGCGCTATCGCGCGGCCGCCGGGCAATTGCGCGACTATCTCGTGCGCGAGCTGTGGGACGGCGCGGAGCTCCGCCGCGCCGTGGCCGGCGGCCGGGCGCTCGGCCGGGTGGCGCTCGAGGACTATGCCTTCGTCGCCTGGGGGCTCGCCGAGTGGGCCGAGCTGAGCGGCGTCCGGGCCGACGCCGAGCTCGCCGCGCGCGTCGCCCGGTCGGCCTGGCGGCGCTTCCACGGCAAGCGGGGCTGGCGCCTGATCGAGACCCCCCTGATCGCCGCCGAACCCGGCCAGGACGTCATCAGCGACGGGCCGCTGGCGGCACCGAGTGCGACGCTGGCGGCCGCCAGCCTCAAGCTCGCCGCACGCCTCCAGGATCCCGGCCTGCGCCGCCAGGCGCTGGCGGCGCTCAACAGCGGTGACGCGCTGATCGACGGGGACCCCTTCTGGTACGCGGCGACGGTGGCGGCGATGCGCGCGGCGCGGGAATAGCTTAGCTGCCGATATCGCCGACGCGAACCGGAATCAGCGCCCGGCCGGCTGCGCCGGGCGTTCCGCCGCGGTCGCCTCCAGGTTCAGGGTCTTGCCGGCACGCACCACCTGCATGCGCAGCGTGTCGCCGGGCTTGCGGCCGGCGATGCTGATCAGCATTTCGCGCGCGTTGTTGAGTTTCTTGCCGTCGATCGACAGGATGACGTCACCGGGCTCGAGGCCGGCGCGGTGCGCCGGACTGTTGCGCACGATGCCGGTGACGACCAGCCCCTCGGGCTTGATGTCGAGCCCGAGCGCCTGGACGATCTCGGCGGTGAGCGACTGCGCCTCGACGCCCAGCCAGCCGCGCAGCGGCCGGCCGTGCTGGACGATCTGTTCCATGACCTCCCGGGCGAGCGCGCTCGGGATCGCGAAGCCGATGCCCTGCGAGCCGCCGGTGCGCGAGAAGATCGCGGTGTTGATGCCGATCAGGTTGCCGTGTGCGTCGACCAGCGCGCCGCCCGAGTTGCCCGGGTTGATGGCGGCGTCGGTCTGGATGAAGTTCTCGAAGGTGTTGATGCCGAGCTGGTTGCGGCCGGTGGCGCTGACGATGCCCATGGTCACGGTCTGGCCGACGCCGAAGGGGTTGCCGATCGCCAGCACCACGTCGCCGATGCGGATGCGGTCGGACTGGCCGAGGGTGATGGCCGGCAGCCGCGGCAGGTCGATCTTGAGCACCGCGACGTCGGTGTCCGGATCGCTGCCGATGAGCAAGGCCTTTGCGCTGCGGCCGTCGCGCAGGTACACCTCGATGGCGTCGGCGCCGTGGATCACGTGGTGGTTGGTCAGAATATAGCCCTGGTCGCTGAAGATCACGCCCGAGCCGAGGCTGGTCTGGAGGCGCTGGCGCGGGCGGCCGAAGGTGTCGAGCTCGCCGAAGAACTGGCGGAAGACCGGGTCGTTGAACAGCGGGTGGCGGCGCTCGGTGACGACCTTGGCGGTGTTGATGTTGACCACCGCCGGCGCGGCGCGCTCGACCGCCTGGGCGTAGGACACCGGGCCGGATGCCGGCGGCGACGCGGCCGCGGCCGGTGCCTCGATGATTTCGACCGCGGCCGGTTCACGCCGGATGAGCTCGGGCCAGATCAGCACGGCGATGAAGGCCATGGCCAGTCCCAGCGTGATCATCTGGGCGACGAACATCAGGCTGCGTACGGGTTGCATGACGGAATCCGGGCGGTCGAAACGGGCCCGTTAGTGTACCCGAACCGGCGCGGCGCGCAGCGCTGCGCCGGGTTGACGCAAAAAGACCGCCGAAGCCACTTGACTGTCGCGGGGCGAATGTACGATCCTATGCCGCGGTTCTGACGGTCCATCAGCAGCACCTAATATTCAAAATACTCATAACCTGATGTTTTCATTAAGACTTTCTGGCGAATTCTGGGGCGGATGTCTGTCCGCCACGGGCGTTTCCCTGCAGGGGGTTTCATGACGGATGACGGTGTGGATCGTGGCAAGCGGCGGTTTCTGACCGCCTTGACCACGGGCGTGGGCGCGGTCGGCGCGGTATTCGCGGCCACGCCCTTCGTGTTGAGCATGACCCCGAGCGCGCGGGCGCGCGCCGCCGGTGCGCCGGTCGAGGTCGATATCGGCAAGGTCGAGCCGGGCATGATGATCACCGTCGAATGGCGCGGCAAGCCGGTGTGGATCGTGCGCCGCACCCCGGAGATGCTCAAGACCCTCGAAACCGTGACGCCCCAGCTCGCCGATCCCGGGTCCTCGAGGTCGGAGCAGCCACCGTACGCCGCCAACGAGGCGCGCTCGATCAAGCCCGAGCTGCTGGTGGTGGTCGGCGTCTGCACCCATCTCGGTTGCGCGCCGACGAAGAAATTCGAGCTGGGTCCGGCTGGCGACATGCCCAGCGACTGGCTGGGCGGGTTCTACTGCCCCTGCCACGGCTCCAAGTTCGATCTGGCCGGCCGGGTCTACAAGAACGTCCCGGCCCCGACCAACCTGCCGATTCCGCCGTATTCCTACCTGACCGACAGCCGCATCATCATCGGCGTCGATAAAGGAGCCGCGTGATGGAAAAGCTGCTCAACTGGATCGACGACCGCTTCCCGCTGACCAAGGTCTGGGAGGAGCACCTGTCGAAGTACTACGCGCCGAAGAATTTCAATTTCTGGTACTACTTCGGCTCGCTGGCGCTGCTGGTGCTGGTCGTCCAGATCGTCACCGGCATCTTCCTCACCATGCACTACAAGCCCGACACCCAGCTCGCCTTCGCGTCGGTCGAGTACATCATGCGCGACGTCGAGTGGGGCTGGCTGATCCGCTACATGCACTCGACCGGCGCCTCGATGTTCTTCGTCGTGGTGTACCTGCACATGTTCCGCGGCCTGATCTACGGCTCCTACCGCGGTCCGCGCGAGCTGGTCTGGATCATCGGCGTGATCATCTTCATCGCGCTTATGGCCGAGGCCTTCATGGGCTATCTGCTGCCGTGGGGCAACATGTCGTACTGGGGCGCGCAGGTGATCATCTCGCTGTTCGACGCCATCCCCTGGGTCGGCCCGCCGCTCGCCGAGTGGATCCGCGGCGACTTCGTGGTCTCGGACGCCACCCTGAACCGCTTCTTCGCCTTCCACGTGATCGCGCTGCCGCTGGTGCTGATCGTGCTGGTGTTCGTGCACCTGGTGGCGCTGCACAAGGTCGGCTCGAGCAATCCGGACGGTATCGAGATCAAGAAGAAGAAGGACGCCAACGGCATTCCACTCGACGGCATTCCCTTCCACCCGTACTACACGGTGAAGGATATCGTCGGGGTGATCGTTTTCCTGATGGTGTTTTCCGCCATCATGTTCTTCGCGCCCGAGCTCGGCGGCTGGTTCCTGGAGCACGACAATTTCGTGCCCGCCAACATTCTGGTCACGCCGCCGGAGATCAAGCCGCTGTGGTATTTCACGCCGTTCTACTCGATCCTGCGCGCCACGACCGAGAACTTCACGACCTACTGGCTGCCGGCGGCGGTCGTGGTGGTTGGCGCGCTGGCGTTCTTCACCGCCGCGAGCCCGCGGGCCAAGGCCGCGGCGATCGGGGTGCCGGTGGTGCTGATCGCCGGGCTGTTCGTGCTCGAGGCCAAGGTCTGGGGCGTGATCCTGATGGGTGGGTCGCTGGTGCTGCTGTTCTTCATGCCCTGGCTCGACCGCTCGCCGGTCAAGTCGGTGCGCTACCGCGGCGCGCTCACCAAGCTGGCGCTCGGCGTGTTCGTCGTGAGCTTCGTGATTCTCGGTTACCTGGGCGTGCGGTCCACGGAGGGCGTCGACCTGTTCCTGTTCAAGAACGTCTTCTGGGCCCAGGTCTTCACGCTGTTGTATTTCGCCTACTTCGTGCTGATGCCGTGGTACACGAAGATCGAGAAGACCAAGCCGGTGCCGGAGAGGGTGACCTGAAAATGAAAAAGCTCATGATTTTCGTGTTTCTGGCCATCGCCCCGGGTCTGTCCCTGGCGGCCGGCGGCCATGTCCCGCTCGACCCGGTCAAGATCGACCTGTCGGACCAGGCCTCGCTGCAGCGCGGCGCGCGCATCTTCGTGAACTTCTGCCTGTCCTGCCACAGCGCCGCCTACATGCGCTACAACCGCATGGGTCATGACCTCGGCATCAGCGAGGAGCTGGTCGAGGAGAATCTGCTGTTCGCCGCCGACAAGGTCGGCGACCTGATGAAGGCGGTGATGCCGCGCGAGGACGCCAAGGACTGGTTCGATGCGGTGCCGCCCGACCTGACCGTCATTACGCGCTCCAAGACCCCCGAGTACCTCTACACCTACATGCGCGGCTTCTACCGCGACCCCGCGACCAAGAGCGGTTGGAACAACATCGCCTTCCCGGGCGCCGCCATGCCGCACGTGCTTTACGAATGGCAGGGCCATCAGCGCGCCGTGTTCAAGACCGTAATGGTCGAGCGCGAGGTCGAGCAGGACGGCAAAAAGGTGAAGAGGCAGGTCGAGGAGAGCCACTTCGACCGCTTCGAGCTCGAGCGCGCCGGCACCATGAGCGCCGAGGACTACGACGCGGCGATGCGCGACCTCACCAACTTCATGGTCTACATGGGCGAACCGGCCAAGCTGCACCGCGGCCGCATCGGCGTCTACGTGCTGCTGTTCCTGGCGGTGTTCTTCGTCGTGGCGCTGCTGCTCAAGAAGGAATACTGGAAGGACGTACACTGAGCGCAGGCCGGGACTTTTCAGCAGGGGGCCCGGTCCGGGCCCCCTTTGCTGTTATAATCGACGGTCACGCAGCAGGAGAAACCGGCATGGCATCCCTGGCGACCCGCAAGCACATCATGACCCTGTACTCGGGGACGAGCGACCCGTACAGCCACCGTACGCGGATCGTGCTCTACGAGAAGGACGTCGAGTGCCAGGTCATCGAGGTCGACGTGCGGAAGAAGCCGCGCGAGCTCGGCGAGTTCAATCCCTACAACACCGTGCCGACCATGGTCGACCGCGACCTGGTGCTGTACGAATCGCTGCTGATTAATGAGTACCTGGACGAGCGCCTGCCGCACCCGCCGCTGATGCCGGTCGATCCGGTGTCGCGCGCCAAGGCGCGACTCATGCTGATGCGCTTCGACCGCGACTGGTACGGCCTGCTGCCCGAGATCGAGGGCGGCGACAAGAAGGCCGCGCAGAAGGCGCGCACGGCGGTCCGCGACGGGCTGACGGTGATCTCACCGGTGTTCAAGGAGCAGCAGTTCGTGCTCGGCGAGGAGTTCTCGCTGGTCGACTGTTCGCTGGCGCCGCTGCTGTGGCGGCTCAATGTCTACGGCATCGAGCTGCCGCGCCAGGCGCGCCCGATCCTCGACTACGCCGAGCGCCTGTTCGAGCGCAAGTCGTTCAAGCTGAGCCTCACCGAGACCGAGCGCGAGATGCGCCCGCGCGGGCGCTGATCCGCCGCCCCGCGTGCCCGACGAGATCCCCACCCGTCCCTACCTGATCCGCGCGATCTACGACTGGGCGGTCGACAACGGCTATACCCCGCACCTGCTGGTCGACGCCGATGCCGAGGGCGTGACGATCCCGCCGGGCTACGCCCAGGACGGGCGCGTCGCCCTCAACATCCACCCCCAGGCCGTGCAGGGCCTCACGCTCGCCAACGACGCGGTGCGCTTCAGCGCGCGCTTCGGCGGCCGGCCGTTCGCCGTGGTGGCGCCGGTCGCCGCGGTGCTCGCGATCTACGCGCGCGAGTCGGGACGCGGGTTTTACTTCCAGCCCGAGCCGGACCCGGACGGCGGGCCGACGCAGGGGCCGGACGCGCCGTCCCCGGAAAAGAAGGGCCCGAGCCTCAAGATCGTGAAATAGGCGGCACGGTTAGCAGTTCGTTGAAAAAGTCCCGGATGGACTTTTTCAACAGACTGTTAGTGCAGCGCCGGCCGCTCGTCGAGGCTGAGGTCGACCAGCATGAGCCCCACCAGCACCACCCGTCCGTGGCGGCGGCTATCGTCCTCCGCCAGGTATTCGAAGCCGTAGTCGCGCCGCCAGGCGAGCCGTCCGCGGTGCCGGATCAGCGCCAGCCGCGGCGCGGTCACGGTGCCGTCCAGGAACTGCAGCGACTCGCGCTCGCAATGGGCGCGGGCGAGCGCCGTGGCGCGCTCGCGCGCGGCGAAGGCGCCGTACCAGAACCAGGCGGCCAGGGCCAGAATCAGGATCGCGAACAGGGTGGCCAAGGGGTGGGCGCCGCTCCTAAGGCGGTCGGACAAATGAACCGGTTTCTTCTATAGTCAGACTCACAGGATACCAAAACCGGAAGCGTTCCGGGTTCTCGAGGAGGTTAGTGTGCGGTGGCAGCGGCTCATGCTGGGGTGCCTGGCGCTGGGTTTCGGCCCCGCGGCCTCAGGCTCTGCGGTCGGCACCTTCACCGAGATCGAGGGTGAGGTGCGGCTGCTGCGCGGCGAGTACTATTTCGCCGCCGCGCCCGGCGTCGAGGTCGCCGAGGACGACATCGTCGAGACCGGTGCACGCGCGCGCGCCCAGATCGAGATGGGCGACGGGTCCATCCTGCGCCTCGGCCCCGACACGCGGCTGGCGCTCGCCGAGTACCGTCTGGCCGACGACCGCAGCGTGGTGAGCGCCGGCGTCGAGCTGTTGTCCGGCTGGCTGCGCTTCGCCGTCGCCAAGCTGCGGCAGGGCGCCGATTACCGCATCGACACGCCGACCATGGCCATCGGCATCCGCGGCACCGAGGGCGTGATCGAGGCCGGCGCCGAGGACGGCCGGCTGCTGCTTGAGGAGGGTGTCGTGCAGGTCGCGCTGCCGGGCCCGGATCCGGCCGCCGTCCAGCGCGTCCAGGCCGGCGAGTTCATTCAGCGCGCCTACGGCCGGCCGTTCCAGAGGCCGGCTGCGCCGCCCGCGGCCTTCCGTCAGCGCCTGCCGGCGAATTTCGAGCGGCCGGCCGCGCCGCGCCTGGCCACGCTCAAGCAGCGCGCGGTCGCGCCGCGCGCGCTGCGCCCGGTGGGGCAGAGCGACGTCAAGCGCTATCTCGACAAACATCCGCACATGCGCGACAAGTTCCGCGAGCGCTTCGAGCAGCGCCTCACGGACGATCCGGCGTTCCGCGAGCGCATCAAGCAGCGCCGCGAGCAGCGCCGGGATTTCGATCCGCGGCGCAAGCCCGACGGCCGCGACCGCCCGGGCGCGGGCGGCTTCGCGCCGCGGGCGCCGGGCGCCGCGACACCCGACCAGGCGCCGGGCGCCGCACCCGGGCCGTTGCGGGGCGCCGGCAAGCCGCGGGCGCCGTTCGGTGCCGGGCCGGCTTCCGGTTCCAGGCTGCCGCAGTCGCCGGCGGTGCGCGATCCACTGTCGAAGCCGATCCCCACGGCGCCGGCGCTTCAACCGCCGGCCACCGGGGTAGCGCCCAAGCCGGCTAGCGGCACGGAGACCCTGCAAAAGCCCCCGGGCATGCCGATCCTGGAAGCGCCGCTGCCCGCCCCGGATGGCCAGATTCAGAAACCGCCGCCGGTGCCGACCGACGAGGCAGTGTCGAGCGAGAAACTTTTGCAGGATGCGCCGGAGGTACAGCGTTATCAGTCCGTGCCGCCGCCCACGACGCGCCTGCCGCAGCTCCAGACGCCGCTGCAGCGACCCTGAGGGCGGCGGTCGGCCGGGCCCGGTCTGGTCCTGGCGCCCGACCCGGCGTTAAGCTTGGGCGCATGATCACCGTGCTGCGCGCCGACATCACGACCCTGGACGTGGACGTCATCGTCAACGCCGCCAACGAGAGCCTGTTGGGTGGCGGCGGTGTCGACGGCGCGATCCACCGCGCCGCCGGCCCCGAGCTGCTGGCTGCCTGTCGCAAGCTCCATGGCTGCCCGACCGGCGAGGCGCGCATCACCCCAGGCTATAAGCTGCCGGCGCGCTGGGTGATACACACCGTCGGGCCGGTGTGGCGCGGCGGCCGGGCCGGCGAGCCGGCGCTGCTCGAATCCTGCTATCGGAATTCGCTGGCGCTCGCGCGCGAGCATGGCGTGCGGCGCATCGCCTTTCCCGGGATCAGCACCGGCGTCTACGGCTACCCCAAGGACCAGGCGGCGCATATCGCCGTAAAGCTGATGCGCGAGTGGGAGGATCAGTTCGAGGAGATCGTGTGCTGCTGCTTCAGCGAGGCCGACAAGGCGCTTTACGAGCGGACACTGGCCGCGATTATAATTAATAATTGTAGGCGGGGCTTCCAGCCCCGCTGATTCCCGGCCTCGCCCGGCTTGGCCCCTCACGGGTCAGGCGGGGCAGGATGCCCCGCCTACAGGATGCGATTTAGAATCGCCAGCCGAACTTGGCGCCGTAGCTGGTCGCGTCGCCGGTGCGGTCGGCCTCGAAGGCGAAGTTCATCAGGCCGAAGTTGAGATTGACCCCCGCGAACAGCTTGCTGAGCGAGAAGTCCTCCTCGGTGAGGAAGGCGCTGGCGCTGCCCTGTGGCGTGCTCGTCACCCAGACCTTGCCGGCGCCGAGATAAGGCGTCAGGAACGCGAAACCCTTGGAGATCGACAGATCCAGCCCCATGGTCTCGAAGTCGAGCTGGTCGACGCCCGTAAGCTTGGAATAGCTGGCGCGCAGCGCCAGCGCCGGCTTGGCGACACCGCCCTTGAGGATCGCGTAGCGCAGCTCGGCGCCCCACAGGTCCACATTCGAGTCCGGTACCGTCGAGTACATCAGGCCGACGTCGATCCCGAACGGCAGGCCCTTGTGCGCGTGGAGCTTGGCGATCGGCAGGCTGGCGGGGGCGTCGTCGCTGGTCGCCTGCTCGAGGATGGCCGCGTTTTTGAGCTTGGTGGCCGTCACCTCCACGCCGACGTCGAAGCCGGTGACGCCGAGCGGCTCGCCGGGGCTGAGCGGCTTGTAGGACAGCGCCGCGCCCAGGTCCTCCGACAGCAGCCGGAACTGCGGTTGGGCGAGCGCGTCGACATTGTCTATTTCGGCGCCGTAGGCGGGCAGCATCGAGCACAGACCGATCAGCAAGGACAGGCGGCGAATCATGGAATTTCTCCCTTTTGAAAGTGGCGAGTAGCGAGTGACGAGTAGCGAGCGTAAGAGGTTTTTCCTAGCCACTCGCCACTAGCCACTCGCTACTGCCGTTAAATATATATCGATACCAACAATAGACCATAACCGCCAATCAGCAGATAAACGGCAGCCTGGTTCAGCAGGTGCAGGATCGGGCCGAGCACGGCGATATGCCCGAGGGGGATAAAGACGCCGATCAGTCCGAGCACGAACAGGATCAGGCAGATCAGGGCGGTCTTGCGGCTGGGCGCGTGGGCACGCATCGGGGGTCTCCGGGGTCAGGGGGTCGGGGTGTCGGCCGGCGGCAGCACCTTGTCGGGGTTCAGGATACCGTCCGGGTCGAATTCGGCCTTGATGCGGCGCATCAGGTCGAGCGTCGGCGGGTCGATGGCGCGCGCCAGGTAATCGCGCTTCTCGCGGCCGATGCCGTGCTCGCCGGACAGCGTCCCGCCCAGGGACAGCACCAGGTCGAACACCCGGTCGACCGCCGGGCGCGCGTTGGCGGCCTGCGTGGGATCCTGCGAGTCGTAGAGCAGGTTGACGTGGATGTTGCCGTTGCCGGCGTGGCCGAAGTTGACGATTGGAATGCCGGCCTCGCGGCTGATGCGGTCGAGACCGCCGATCAGCTCGGCGATGCGCGATACCGGCACCACCACGTCCTCGTTGAGCTTGTTCGGCGCCACCGTGCGCAGCGCCGGCGACAGCGCCTTGCGCGTCGACCACAGTGCGCGCGCCGCGTCGGCGTCGCGCGCCGTCTCGACGGTCCGCACGCCCGGGCCGTGCGCGGCGCGCGCGATCGCCTCGGCCTCGGCGTCGAGCGCGGCGCGCGGCCCGTCCACCTCGATCATCAGCAGCGCGCCGACGCCCTCCGGCAACTCCGCCTTGCCGTAATGGCGGATCATGTCGATCGCCCCGGCATCCAGGAACTCGAGGGCGCAGGGCGTCACCGGCTGCGCCATGATGCGCGCGACCGCGGCCGCGGCGTTGGCGACGCTCGCATAGGTCGCGCGCAGGGTGCGGCGCGCCTCCGGCAGCGGTGTCAGTTTCAGCACCGCTTCGGTGATGATCGCGAGCGTGCCCTCGGAGCCGATCAGCAGCCGGGTCAGGTCGTAGCCGACCGCGCCCTTGGTGGTGTAGCTGCCGGTGCGGATGGCATCGCCGGCGCCGGTGACGGCGCGCAGGCCCAGCACGTTCTCGCGCGTCGCGCCGTACTTCACGGCGCGCGGGCCGCCGGCGTTGAGCGCGAGATTGCCGCCGACCGTGCAGTAGGCGGCGCTGGTCGGGTCCGGCGGCCAGAAGTAACCGTGCGCGGCGAGCGCGTCCTGCACCGCCTGGTTGGTGACGCCCGGCTCGACCGTGATGGCGCGATTCACCGGGTCGATGTCGAGGATGCGGTTCATGCGCTCGAACGACAGCACCACGCCGCCGCGCAGCGGCACCGAGCCGCCGCCGGTGCCGGTGCCGCGGCCGCGCGCGGTCAGCGCCACGCGCTCGGCGCGGCACAGCCGCACCAGCGCGACGACCTGTTCGTGGTCGGTGGCGAACACCACGGCGTCGGGCGGCCGGTGGCGGCGCGAGTTGTCGTAGCCGTAGGCCCAGCAGTCGGCGGGGTCGGTGAGCACCTGTTCGTCGCCGACGGTGCGGCGCAGGGCGTTAAGGAAGCTGCGGAGGGTGGCGGTCATGGCGTGCCAGGGCGGGCGCCCCGGCGGTCAATCGAGATACTCGAACAGTTTGACCACGCGCTCGACGCCACGCACCTGGGTGGCGGCGTCGGTGGCGATCTCGCCCTCGCGCTGGGTCACGAGCCCCATCAAATAGACATTGGCGGCCTCGGTGACGACCTTGACGCGCGTCGGGTCCAGGCCGCGCGCGCCGACGAAGCGCGCCTTGACCTCGCCGGTGATCCAGGTGTCCTTGGCGCGCGCGCCGAGCGAGCTCGGCGGCGCGATGCGGATCTCGTTGGTGATGCGGCGGATGCCGCGGATCTCGCGCACCGTCGCGACCACGTGGTCGCGCAGCTCGGCGGTGGCGGTCTCGCCGCTCAGCAGCACGATGCCGTTGACGCTGGTGAGCTTGATGTTGGCCTGGTCCTTGAGCAGCGGATCGGTGCTGAGCATGCCCTTGGCCTTGAGCTCGACCGCGGCGTCGTCGACCATCGATCCCAGCGAGCGGCGGTCGTGCACCACCACCGCGCCGGCGCCGGCGCCGACCACCACCGCGGGCGCGCAGCCCTGCACGAGGGCCGCCGCGCCGCAGGCGGCGGCGATCAGCAGCAGTTGTCGTGGACTCATCGACTGGTTCATGGCTGTCATCCTCTCGTGTTGATGTCCGCCCGGCGCGCCGGCCGTCTCAGGCGCCGCCCAGATCGAAGGCGTTCGGCAGCCACTGCGGCGCCTGCGCGGCGGTCAGGGCGACGATATCAAACCGGCAGGGGCGCCGGGAAGCGTCCGGATGGCGCTGCAGGTAATGCAGGGCGGCGGCCCGAAGTCTGGCCTGTTTGCGCGGATCGACGGTCTCGGCCGGCGTGCCGTAGGCGTTGCTGCGCCGGTAGCGCACCTCGACGAAGACGATGGTATCGCGCTCCGCCATCACCAGGTCGATCTCGCCGCGCGGGCAGCGGTAGTTGCGCGCGATCAGGCGCAGCCCCTGGCGTTCGAGGTGCTCGCAGGCGCGGCGCTCGGCGTCACGTCCGCGGTTCGCTGCCTGGGGCGGGGGCGCCGCCATCCTCGACCTCGAACTGATTCTTGTGTTTGAAGAAGGTGTCGATCAGCTGCGGCACGCCCTTGCGGAACCGCGCCCACAGCAGCTGGCGCTGCAGGCGATTGTCACGTCCCAGGCTCAGGCCGCTGGTGACGCCGCTGAAGTGCACGGCGCTCTCGGTGCCGATGCGGTTGAGCTGCGGGATGACGGCGTAGGCGTCGACGCCCAGGGCGTAGAGCCGGTCGAGCTGCGAATGCGCGTAGGGCCAGTCGCGTTGCAGGGTGGTGCGCAGGCCCTGGATGCGGCCATCGCCGACCAGGATCCACGGCATGTCGCCGAACATGATGCCGTCCAGGTCGATGTCGGCCATGGCGTTGCCGCGCCCGGTGAACACGTGCGAAGTCGCGTACACCGGCAGGCGGCCGGCGCGGTGATAGTTGAGCTGCGGCTTGATCAGGCGCGCGCGCCGCGCGTCGGCGGCGAGGAAGATGAAATCGACGTCCTCGCGCGTCCGGGCGTCGAACCGGACGCCGCTGCGCAGCGCGGCCTCGACCGCCTGCCGGCGCTGCTCGCTCTGGTTGACGTTGAGCAGCCGCTTGACCGGTTCGCTGTAGTCGCCCTGATCCGGGAGATAGCGCTCGGCGGCGAGCACGATGCCACCGAGCCGCTGCCAGGCGGCGCTGAAGGCGTCGGCCATGCGCTGCCCCCAGGCTGTGTCGGGGAACAGCAGGGCGGCGTGGCGGTGACCGTCGAGGTAGGCGCGCTCGGCCGCCTGGGTCGCCTCCTGCTCGGGCGGCAGGCCGAACTGGAAGACGTGCCGCGCGGTCGGCCGCAGCTCCTCGGTGGTGTGGCTGAGCAGCAGCGTCGGCGCGTTGAGATCGGTGTTCTTGACCACGTGGTCGACGGCCTCGAGGCCGAGCGGACCGACGATGAGCTGCGCGCCGTCGGCGATGGCGGTCCGGTAATAGGCCGGCGCCTGGGCAGGATCGGCGCCGATGTCGTAGACACGCACCACCGGCTTGTCGGGCCGGGTGTTGGCCGCGCTCATGGCGAGAAAGCCGTCGCGCACCGCCTGCGCCGCCTGGGCGTGCTCGGAGCTGAGCGGCAGCAGCAGCGCGATGCGGTCGACGCGGCCAATCACGCCGGCCACCGGGCTCGCCAGCGTCTGCAGGAAGCCGGCGGTGGTCGGGTGCAGCGGATGGGCCTTGCGCCAGCCGTCGACGGCGATCGACAGCCGGTTCGGCGTCGCGGCGTTCTCGATCACGGCGATCGCCAGCTCCAGCCAGCCGATCAGCACCGGATCGCGCGCGGTCGTCAACGCCTGGCGGAGCTCGCTGTAGCTCAGCGCCTCCAGGATATGCCATAGTTGCTGCTGGTTCTGGGTGAGCGCCTCCGGGTTGACCATGAACTGCTCGCGCGCGATCAGGTCGGCGACCGCGCCGAGCGGCCGGCCCATGGCGATATGCGCGTCGGCGCGCACCCGGTAGATTTCGGCCGACAGGCTCGGATCGAGATTGCGGATCGCCTCGGCCTGGGCGAGCAGGCGCAGGGTCTGATCGGGGAAGCCTTCGAGTGCGGCGATCTGCGCCTCGAGGATGCGCTTGCGCGCGGTGTAGGCCGGATCGAGCCGGACGACGTCGGCGCGCGCCAGCCGCTCGCGCGCCTCGCGCACCTGCGCCGCCTTGATCAGCGCGGCCACCGATTTGAGCTGATAATTCTGGCGCTGCGGCGGCTCGGCCTGCTCGGCGAGCCGCTGGTACTCACGCGAGGCGACGACGTAATCGGCGGACGACTCGGCCTGCTCGGCGGCGTCGAGCGACGGTGCCGCCAGCGCGGGCATAGTCGGGCGTACGCCGGGCGCCGGCGCGCAGGCGTGCAGCAGTGCCAGGACCGCCAGGGTCCCGAGGGCGGCAAGACGGCGTGTGGTGGGCATCATCGGGAGTTCGTTCGGGTCGGGGCGCCAGTATCTTAAAGTGGAGACGGATGTGTCAAACCTGCGCGGCATATTGTACGTGGTGGCGACGCCGATCGGAAATCTCGAGGACCTGAGCCCGCGCGCCGCGCGCATCCTGCGCGAGGTCGACGTGATCGCCGCCGAAGACACGCGCCACAGCGCCAGGCTGTTGCAGCACTTCGGCATCGCCACGCCGCTCGTCGCCTTCCACGAGCACAATGAGCGCGTCCGGACCGCCGAGCTCCTCGAGCAGCTCCAGGCCGGACGGCGCATCGCGCTGATCAGCGATGCCGGCACGCCGCTGATCAGCGATCCGGGGTTCCCGCTGGTGCGCGCGGCGCGCGAGCAGGGCATCGTCGTGTCGCCGGTCCCCGGGGCCTGCGCGGCGATCGCCGCGCTCTCGGCCTCCGGTCTGCCTTCCGACCGCTTCGTGTTCGCCGGGTTCCCGCCGAGCACCGCGAGCGCGCGCCGCGCCGCCTTTGCGTCGCTGCGCGACGATGCGCGCACGCTGATCTTCTACGAGAGCCCGCACCGGATCGTCGCGAGCCTCGAAGACATGGCGGCGGTGTTCGGCGCCGATCGCCCGGCGGTCGTGGCGCGCGAGCTGACCAAGCAGTTCGAGACGCTGCACGGCGATACGCTGGCGGCGTTGGCCGCCTGGGTGACCGCGGATCCCGACCGCCTGCGCGGTGAGTTCGTGGTGTTGGTGCACGGTGCGCCGGTGCAAACCGGCGTCGACGCCGAGAGCGAGCGCGTGTTGCGCGTGCTGCTCGCCGAGCTGCCCGTCAAGCAGGCGGCGGCGCTGGCGGCGGCCATCACCGGCCGCAAGAAGAACGCGCTCTACGAGCTGGCGCTGCGGCTCAAGCCCTGACCGGCGCGCGGTGGTATAATGCCTGCGGGAGTCGGCCAGACAGTCGCGGGACTTCGGTTCCGAGGAAAGTCCGGGCTCCACAGGGCAAGGTGCCAGGTAACGCCTGGGGGGCGCGAGCCCACGGAAAGTGCCACAGAAAATATACCGCCTACGTCTGCGCGTTTCGGCGCGCCGGCCGGTAAGGGTGAAATGGTGCGGTAAGAGCGCACCGCGCGGGTGGCAACACCCGTGGCAGGGTAAACCCCACCTGGAGCAAGACCGAATAGGGGGACGTTAGGATGCTGCCCGCATTGTCCCCGGGTAGGTCGCTCGAGGCCGGCGGTGACGCCGGTCCCAGATGAATGGCTGTCCACGACAGAACCCGGCTTACCGGCCGACTCCTTGTTTTTTACATTAACTATGAACTTTAATGTATTGTTTTAAATAGATTTATCGATAGAGATTTTTGCGGTTTTCCCAACCCATCCGTCTGCCTTCCGCGCCGGTTTCCGGCCCACCTCGACCCACCTTTACGCAATACCCCCTAACTCACTGTCTTGCAAAGAAGAAACAGTTACCGCCCGGCGTTTTTTTCTTGACACCCAGTGTTCGCGGTATCTATAGTGTGGCGTAGTGGGAAATTGTGGATAATTGTGGAATAGAGCAGGGGAAAGAGGGAAAAAATGTTTCGCGGCGTCAATTCGCTGAATCTGGACAGCAAAGGGCGGCTGGCCATCCCCACGCGGTATCGCGAGGACCTGGCGCGCCATTGCAACGGTCAAATGGTGGTGACCGTCGATCGCGATCATTGTCTGCTGCTCTATCCGCTGCCCGACTGGGAGGAGATCGAGCGCAAGCTCGTCCGGCTTCCGAGTTTCAACCCCCAGGCGCGCCGGCTGCAGCGCCTGTTGATCGGTCACGCCACCGAGTGCGAGCTCGACGGCAACGGCCGCATCCTGGTGCCGCCGCCGTTGCGCGAGTTCGCCACGCTCGACAAGGCGGTGGTGCTGATCGGCCAGGGCAACAAGTTCGAGATCTGGGACGAGACCACCTGGAACACCCGCCGCAGCGAGTGGCTGACCGCCACCGACGCCGACGGCGAGTTGCCGGGCGAGCTCGGTTCCCTGTCGCTGTAGGGCCCGGGTGGAGGAATCTGGCCATCGCCCGGTTCTGTTGGAGGAGGCGGTGGAGGCGCTGAACGTGCAGGAGTCCGGGCGGTACGTGGATGCGACCTTCGGGCGCGGCGGCCACAGCGGCGCGATTCTCGCGCGACTGGGTCCCGACGGCCGGCTGCTGTCGATCGATCGCGATCCGGAGGCGGTGGCGAGCGCCCGCGCCCGGTTCGGCGCGGACCCGCGGTTTGACATAGTGCGAGGACGGTTTTCGATGTTGTCATCCATCCTGGGCGATCGCGGCTGGGCCGGCCGGGTCGACGGCGTGCTGCTCGACCTGGGGGTTTCGTCGCCGCAGCTCGACGCGGCCGCGCGCGGCTTCAGCCTGCGCGCCGACGGGCCGCTCGACATGCGCATGGATCCCGACGCCGGTGAATCGGCCGCCGACTGGTTGAATCGCGCCGCCGAGGACGAGATCGCGCGCGTGCTGCGCGACTACGGCGAGGAGCGCTACGCGCGGCGCATCGCGCGCGCGATCTGCCGGGTCCGCGCCGAGACGCCGATTGCCACCACCCGCCAGCTCGCCGAGCTGATCGCGCGCACGGTGCCGACGCGCGAGCCGGGCCAGCATCCCGCCACGCGCAGCTTCCAGGCGCTGCGCATCCAGGTGAACGGCGAGCTCGACGAGCTGCGCGCGGTGCTGCCGCAGGCGCTCGACGCGCTGGCGCCCGGCGGGCGGCTGGCGGTGATCAGCTTCCATTCGCTCGAGGACCGTATCGTCAAGCGCACGCTGCGCGCCGCCGCCCGGGGCGACGACTATCCGCCGGATTTGCCGGTGACCGCGGATGCGCTGCATCCGCGCGCGCGACTGGTCGGCAAGGCGCGACGCGCATCGGAGGCGGAGGTCGCGCGCAATCCGCGCGCGCGCAGCGCGGTGCTGCGCGTGGCCGAGGTTCTGCATGTCTAAGCAACTCTTTGTACTGGGTGTCGCGGTGCTGGTCTCGGCGCTGGCAACGGTCGAGCTGCGCCACCGCAACCGGCTGGATTTCGTCGCGCTGCAGACGCTGACGCTCGAGCGCGACGCGCTCAACGTCGAGCGGGGCCAGTTGCTGCTCGAGGAGGGCACCTGGGCGCAGCACCGCCGCGTCGAGAGCCTGGCGCGCAGCCGTCTCGGCATGGCGTTGCCGGCGCCCGAGCAGATCGTGGTAGCGCGGCCGCGGGGAGCAGGCCGATGAGGAACGTGCGACGCCGCGGCCATCCGGTCCGCTACGCCGTGGCGCTCGGCGGCCTGCTCGCCGGCTTCGCGCTGCTCGGCGCGCGCGCGGTGTTCCTGCAGGCGTTCAACGCCGAATACCTGCAGGGCCAGGGTAACGCCCGCCATCTGCGGGTGGTCGAGGACAACTCGCACCGCGGCATGATCCTGGATCGCAATGACGAGCCGCTGGCGGTCAGCACGCCGGTCGACTCGGTCTGGGCCCATCCCGGCGAGCTCGGCGCCGAGCGCGCCAAGTGGCCGGCGCTGGCGCGCGCGCTCGGCATGCCGGTGCGTGACCTCGCCCAGCTGGTGAGCCGTCATGCCGGGCGCGAGTTCATGTATCTTCGGCGCCACGTCACCCCCGACACCGCCGAGCGCATCCGGGCGCTGGGCGTCGCCGGCGTGGCGCTGACGCGCGAATACCGGCGTTACTATCCGGCCGGTGAAGTCGCCGGCCACGTGATCGGCTTCACCAACATCGACGACCAGGGCCAGGAGGGGCTGGAGCTCGCCTACGACAGCTGGTTGCGCGCCATCCCCGGCAAGAAGCGCGTGCTCAAGGACCGGTTCGGCAACATCGTCGAGACCGTCGAGAGCGTGAGCCTGCCGGTGCCGGGCAAGGATCTGGTCCTGAGCCTCGACCGGCGCATCCAGTATCTCGCCTATCGCGAGCTCAAGGCGGCGGTCGCCGAGCACGGCGCGCGCGGCGGATCCGCGATCGTGCTCGATGCGCGCACCGGCGAGATCCTGGCGCTCGCCAACGAGCCCGGTTTCAACCCCAACAACCGCAGCCGCCTCGACAGCCAGCGCTTCCGCAACCGCGCGGTGACCGACGTCTTCGAGCCGGGCTCGACGCTCAAGCCCTTCACCGTGGCGGCGGCGCTCGAGAGCGGCAAGTACGCGCCCGACACGCCGATCGACACCGCGCCCGGCCTGCTGCGTGTCGGTCACAACACCGTCCGCGATATCCGCAACCACGGCCGGCTCACGGTCGCCGAGGTAATCGAGAAATCGAGCAACGTCGGCGCCAGCAAGATCGCCTTCGGCATGGGCAAGCAGGCGCTGTGGGCGATGTTCCGCGACGTCGGCTTCGGTGCCGGCACCGGCATCGGCCTGCCGGGCGAGGCCAGCGGCCAGCTCAGCCCGCCGGGGCGCTGGGTGCCGATCGAGCAGGCGACGGTGTCCTTCGGCTACGGCATCTCGGTGACCGCGCTGCAGCTCGCGCACGCCTATGCCGCGCTCGCCAACGACGGCGTGCTCGTGCCGCTGACGCTCACGCGCCGCGACCAGCCGGTCAAGGGCGATCCCGTCATGTCGGTCACCACGGCGCGCCAGGTGCGCGCCATGCTGGAGCTGGCGGTCAGCGCCGACGGCACCGGCAGCGCCGCGCGCGTGCCGCACTACCGCATCGCCGGCAAGACCGGCACCGTGCACAAGCTCAGCGGCGGCAGCTATGCCGAGAACAACTACATCGCCTCGTTCGCCGGCTTCGCGCCGGCCAGCGACCCGCGCCTGGTGATGATGGTGATGATCGACGATCCCTCGGGCAGCGCGTATTTCGGCGGGCAGATCGCCGCGCCGGTGTTCTCGCGGGTGATGGCCGGCGCGCTGCGGCTGTTGAACATTTCGCCGGACGACCTCGAGCGTCCGCGCCAGCACCTGGTCGGGCTGCCGCCGCCGGAGCGACCGCTGTGACGCCGTCCGAGCGCCCCTTGAGCGAGTTGCTCGCCGGCCTCAGTGATGCGCCGGTGCTGCGCGACGTCGGGATCCGCGGCGTGAGCGCCGACAGTCGCGTGATCGAGCCCGGCTGGCTGTTTCTGGCCGCGCCCGGCGTGCGCGGCGACGGGCGCGACCACATCGTCGCGGCGGTCGCGCGCGGCGCGGCCGCGGTCGCCTACGAGCCGGCCGGCCGTCGCGTGGACACCGAGGGTATCGCGGTGCCGGCGCTGCCGGTGGCCGGGCTGCGCGAGCGCGCCGGCATCATCGCCGACCGTTTCTTCGGCGCGCCGTCGCGCCGGATGTTCGTGGTCGGCGTGACCGGCACCAACGGCAAGACCACCTGCACGCACCTGGTGGCGCAGGCGCTGGACGCGCCCGACCGGCGCTGCGGGCTGATCGGCACGCTCGGCAGCGGCTATCCCGGCGCGCTCGACCCGGGCCTGCACACCACGCCGGACCCGGTGAGCGTGCACCGGCTGCTGGCCGGCTTCGCCGCCGCCGGCGCTCACGCGGTGTGCATGGAGGTGTCCTCGCACGCGCTCGACCAGGGGCGCGTCCAGGGCGTGGCCTTCGACGTCGCGGTGCTCACCAATCTCACCCGTGACCATCTGGACTATCACGGCAGCCTGGACGCCTACGCGGCCGCCAAGGCGCGGCTGTTCGACTTTCCCGAGCTCAAGGCGGCGGTGATCAACGCCGACGACGCGCTCGGCCGCGAGCTCATCGGGCGCCTCGCCGGCCGCCTGAAGCTGTGGCGCTTCGGCGCCGGCGCCGCCGACCTGCGCGCCGTGGACATCCGCCCGTCGCCGGAGGGGCTCGAGCTCGAGGTTGCAACGCCGCTCGGCGCGGTCACGCTCAAGAGCCCGCTGCTCGGGCGCTTCAACGCCGACAACCTGCTGGCGGCGCTGGCCGTGCTGCTCGAGCACGGCCTGGCGCTCGACCAGGCGGTCGTGCGCCTCGCCCGGGCGCGGCCGGTGGCCGGGCGCATGGAGCGCTTCGGCGGCGCCGGCGCGCCGCTGGTGGTCGTGGATTACGCGCACACGCCCGACGCACTCGCCAAGGCGCTGGCGGCGCTGCGCGAGCACACCCGCGGGCGGCTCATCTGCGTGTTCGGCTGCGGCGGCGACCGCGACCGCGGCAAGCGGCCGGAGATGGGCCGGCTCGCCGAACAGCTCGCCGACGTCGTGATCCTGACCGACGACAACCCGCGCCACGAGGATCCGCAGCAGATCGTCGCCGACATCGCCGCCGGCATGCAGCGCACGCCGAGCGTGGTGCGCGACCGGGCGCACGCCATCCGCCTGGCGATCGCCGAGGCCGGCCGCGGCGACAGCGTGCTGGTCGCCGGCAAGGGCCACGAGGACTATCAGCAGGTCGGCGCCGAGCGCCGGCCGTTCAGCGACCGGCAGGTGGTCGCGCAACTGCTCGGGGGGGCGGCATGATGACGCTCCGCGCCGCCGCCCAGGTCCTCAACGGTGAGCTGGTCGGCGCTGACCGGGAGTTCCGGGCGGTCGGCACCGACACCCGCAAGCTCGGTCGCGACCATCTGTTCGTGGCGCTGATCGGCCCGAATCACGACGGCCACGATTATCTGCACGAGGCGCTGGCGGCCGGCGCCGCCGGCGCGGTCGTGAGTCGCGCGGCCGACACCGCGCTGCCGACGGTGCGGGTCGCCGACACCCACGGCGCCCTCGGGCAGCTGGCGGCTCACTGGCGCGGGCGTTTCGCCATCCCGCTGATCGGCGTGACCGGCAGCAACGGCAAGACCACGGTCAAGAACATGCTGGCGGCGATCCTCGGCGAGGCCGGGCGGGTGCTTGCCACCGAGGGTAATCTCAACAACGACATCGGCCTGCCGCTGACGCTGCTCAAGCTGCGCGCCGGCGACGACTACGCGGTGATCGAGATGGGCATGAATCACGCCGGCGAGATCGACACCCTCACGCGCATCGCGCGCCCGACGGTGGCGCTGATCACCAACGCCGGCAGCGCGCATATCGGCAACCTCGGCAGCATCGAGGCGATCGCGCGCGCCAAGGGCGAGATCTTCGCCGGCCTGGCAGCGGACGGCGTGGCAGTGATCAATGCCGACGACGACCACGCGTCCCTGTGGCGCGCGCTGGCCGGCGACCGCCGCCGGATCAGCTTCGGGCTGCGCGCCGGCGCCGACGTGCGCGCCGACTACGAACCGGCCGCCGACGGCAGCCGGATCGCGATGCACACGCCCTGGGGAGAGCTGAGCCTGCGACTGCCGATGCCCGGACCGCACAACGTCATGAACGCGCTCGCCGCCGGCGCCGCCGCGCTCGCCGCCGGCGCCAGGCTCGAGCACGTCAAGGCCGGCCTCGAGGCGATGCGCGCGGCTCCCGGACGCCTGGAGCCCAAGCCCGGCCGCGGCGGTGCGCGCGTGCTGGACGACAGCTATAACGCCAATCCGTCGTCGCTGGCCGCCGCCCTCGAGGTGCTGCGCGCGGCCGCCGGCGAGCGCGTACTGGTGCTCGGCGACATGGGCGAGCTCGGTGCCGGCGCCGCCGATCTGCACCGGAGCGCGGGCGAGCTGGCCCGGCAGGCCGGCATCGAACGGCTCTACGCGGTCGGCGACCTCAGTCGCCACGCGGTCGAGGCCTTCGGTGGCGGTGGCCGGCACTTCGCCAGTCATGCACTGCTCGCCGCGGCCTTGAGCGGCGAGATGCATGCCGGCATGACCGTCCTGGTCAAGGGATCGCGGCTGATGCGCATGGAGCAGGTGGTGGCGGCGATCACGACCCAACCCGAACCGGAGAACGCCTGACGTGCTCTATTATCTCTTCGACCAGCTGGCGCACGACATCACGTTCTTCAACGTGTTCCGTTATCTGACGCTGCGCGGCATTCTCGGCGTGCTGACCGCGCTCGGCATCTGCTTCGTGGTCGGCCCGGCCATGATCCGCAAGCTCAGCCAGTACCAGATCGGCCAGACGGTGCGCAGCGACGGTCCGCAGAGCCATCTCAGCAAGGCCGGCACGCCGACCATGGGCGGCGCGCTGATCCTGGTCGCGGTGTTCGTCGCGACCCTGCTGTGGTCCGATTTGAGCAACCGTTTCGTCTGGGTGGTGCTGTTCACCACCTTCGTGTTCGGCGCCATCGGCTGGGTGGACGACTACAAGAAGCTCATCAACAAGGACCCGCGCGGCATCGGCGCGCGCGCCAAGTTCTTCTGGCAGTCGGTCGGCGGCTTCGGCGCCGCGGCGTTCCTGTACTATACCGCCCAGACGCCGGCCGAGACCCAGCTGATCGTGCCGGTGTTCAAGCAGGTGGTGCTCGACCTCGGGCCGTGGTTCATCCTGCTCACCTACCTGGTCATCGTCGGCTCGAGCAACGCGGTGAACCTGACCGACGGCCTCGACGGCCTGGCGATCATGCCGACGGTGATGGTCGCCGGCGCGCTCGGTTTCTTCGCCTACGTCACCGGCCACGTCAAATTCGCCGAGTACCTGGGCATCCCCTACATCGCCGGCAGCGGCGAGGTGCTGATCTTCTGCGGCGCGCTGGTCGGCGCGGGCCTCGGTTTCCTGTGGTTCAACACCTATCCGGCGATGGTGTTCATGGGCGACGTCGGCGCGCTCGGGCTCGGCGCGGCGCTCGGCGCGATCGCGGTGGTGGTGCGCCAGGAGATCGTGCTGTTCATCATGGGCGGCGTGTTCGTGATGGAGACGGTATCGGTGATGCTGCAGGTGGCGTCGTTCAAGCTCACCGGCCGGCGCATCTTCCGCATGGCGCCGCTGCACCATCACTTCGAGCTCAAGGGCTGGCCGGAGCCGCGCGTGATCGTGCGCTTCTGGATCATCAGCTTCATCCTGGTGTTGATCGGTCTGGCGACCTTGAAGGTACGTTGAAAATTTTCCATGAGATCGGTATGGAAGGCGATGGCTGACGAAGCGCGCAAACGGGCACTGGTGGTGGGACTCGGCGCCACCGGGCTGTCGTGCGCGCGCCACCTCGCCGCCCGCGGCCACGAGGTCATGGCGGTGGACAGCCGCGCGGCGCCGCCGGCGCTCGACCGGCTGCGCGCCGAGCTGCCGGCGGTCGCGGTCCGCACCGGCGGTTTCGTCGCCGCCGATTTCGCCGGCCGGGATCTCCTGGTCGTGAGCCCCGGCGTGTCGCTGCGCGAGCCGGCGATCGCCGCGGCGGTCGCCGCCGGCGCCAAGCCGGTCGGGGACGTCGAGCTGTTCGCGCGCGCGCTCGCCGAGCGCGACCCGCGGCCGGTGCTGGCGATCACCGGCAGCAACGGCAAGAGCACCGTCACCAGCCTGGTCGGGGCGATGTGCCGCGCCGCCGGCCTCGATGCCGCGGTCGGCGGCAATATCGGCGTGCCGGTGCTGGACCTGCTGCGCGGTCCGCCGCCCGACTGCTACGTGCTGGAGCTGTCGAGCTTCCAGCTCGAGACCACCTGCACGCTCAACGCGCGCGCCGCGGCGGTGCTCAATATCAGCGCCGACCACATGGACCGCTACCGCGATCTCGACGAGTACGCCGCCGCCAAGGCGCGCATCTTCCACGGCGACGGCACGCCGGTGCTCAACGCCGACGACCCGCTGGTGATGCGGCTGGCGCCGCCGGGGCGGGCGCGGGTGTGCTTCGGTCTCGGCGCGCCGCAGGCCGACCACGACTACGGCGTCGTCGACCGCGGTGGCGAGCCGTGGCTGGCGCGCGGCGCACGCGCGCTGCTGCCGGCCGCCGAACTGCCGCTGCCGGGGCGCCACAACCTTGCGAACGCGCTGGCGGCCATGGCGCTGGCCGAATGCGGCGGCGTGCCGTTCGACGCCATGAAGCGCGCGCTCGCCGGCTTCAAGGGGCTGCCGCATCGCACCGAGCTGGTGCTCGAGCGCGACGGGGTGCGCTGGATCAACGACTCCAAGGGCACCAACGTCGGCGCCACGGTCGCGGCCCTGAGCGGCATGCGCGAGCCGGTGATCCTGATCGCCGGCGGCGACGGCAAGGGCGCCGACTTCGGCGCGCTGCGCCCGGCGGTGGCGGCGCACGCCCGCGGCGTGGTGCTGATCGGCCGCGACGCACCGCGGCTCGCCGCCGCGCTCGAGGGCGCGGCGCCGCTGGTGCACGCGATCGACATGGAGGCGGCGGTGCGCGCGGCGCGCGATCTCGCCCGCCCCGGTGACGTCGTGCTGTTGTCGCCGGCCTGCGCGAGTTTCGACATGTACCGCAACTACGAGCATCGCGGTGAGGTGTTCCGCACCGCCGTGCACCGGGTGCTGGGATGACGATACTGATCTCGATGGCCGTCTGGCTGCTGATCGGACTCGCCGTCGGCATGCTGTTCGGCGGCGTGGCGCGTGCCGCCGCGGGGAACCGGACATGAGTATGGCGCTCACCGCCGGCCGCCAGACCCGCGCCGCCGTCCGGACGGCGCACTACGACCCGTGGCTGCTGGCGGGCACGCTGGCGCTGCTCGCGCTCGGGCTGGTGATGGTGTTCTCGGCGTCGATCTCGATCTCCGAGCGCGCCACCGGCGGCAGCGGGCATTTCCTCGTACGCCACGCCGCGGCCGTGGGGCTCGGGCTGTTGGCGATGGCGGCGGTGACGCGCCTGCCGCTGCGCCTGTGGGAGGCGGCCGGGCCATGGCTGCTGCTGGCGGGCGTCGGCCTGCTGGCGATCGTGCTGATCCCCGGCGTCGGCCTGCACGTCAACGGCAGCTCGCGCTGGCTGCCGCTCGGTTTCGCCACGCTCCAGCCCTCGGAGCTCGCCAAACTGTTCATGGTGATCTACGTGGCCGGTTACCTGATCCGCAGGCAGGAGGAGCTCAAGTCCTTCACCACCGGCATCCTGATGATCGGTATCGTGGTGGCGGTCGTCGGCATGCTGCTCCTGCAGGAGCCGGACCTCGGCGCGGTAGTGGTGATCTGCGTCACCGTGCTGGCCATGCTGTTCCTGGGCGGCGTGCGCTTCTGGCACTTCATGGTCGTGGTGGGCGCCGGCGCCGGCGGCATGGCCTTGCTGACGATCTTCTATCCCTACCGGCTGGCGCGCGTCACCGGCTTCCTCGATCCCTGGGCCGACCCCTTCGACACCGGCTTCCAGCTCACCCAGGCGTTGATCGCGTTCGGTCGCGGCGAGTGGTTCGGCGTGGGTCTCGGCGGCAGCATCCAGAAGCTGTTCTATCTCCCGGCCGCGCACACCGACTTCGTGTTCGCGGTGCTGGCCGAGGAGCTGGGGCTGATCGGCACGCTCGGCGTGATCGCGCTGTTCGGTATCCTGGTGTGGCGCGCCTTCGTCATCTCGCGCCACGCCGAGCGGCTCGGGCATCTGTACGCGGCGCGCCTCGCCCAGGGCCTGGGCGTGCTGCTCGGCGTGCAGGCGTTGATCAACATGGGCGTCAACATGGGCGCCCTGCCGACCAAGGGCCTGACGCTGCCGTTCGTGAGCTACGGCGGCAGCAGCATGCTGGCGTGCTGTATCGCGGTCGGGCTGCTGCTGCGCGTCGGCTACGAGAGCCGGCGCCAGCGGGTGGGCGCATCGTGAGCCGCGTGCTGATCATGGCGGGCGGGACCGGCGGCCACGTGTTCCCGGCGCTGGCGGTCGCGCGTCAGCTGCGCGACGCGGGCACCGAGGTCGTGTGGCTCGGCACGCGCCGCGGCCTCGAGGCGCGCCTGGTGCCGGCCGCCGGCTTCGATCTGGAGGCGGTCGCGATCCGCGGCGCGCGCCGCGGCGGCTGGGTCAACTGGCTGTTGCTGCCGATGCGGCTCGCCGTGGCGATGTTCCAGGCGTGGCGCATCCTGCGCCGCCGGCGCCCCGATGCGGTGCTGGCGATGGGCGGTTTCGTCGCCGGCCCGGGCGGATTGATGACGCGCGTCACGCGCACGCCGCTGCTGATCCACGAGCAGAACGCGGTGGCCGGGCTCACCAACCGCTGGCTCGCCTATGTCGCCGACGTGGTCATGAGCGGATTCCCCGACGCCTTCGGCGCCTTGCCGGGCGTGCGGCATGTCGGCAATCCGGTGCGCGCCGAGATCCTGGCGCTGCCGGCGCCGGAGGAGCGCCTCACGGGGCGCGGCGGGCGGCTGCGCGTGCTGGTGGTCGGCGGCAGCCAGGGCGCGCAGGTGTTCAACCAGGTCATTCCGCAGGCGGTCGGGTTGTTGCCGGCCGGTCTGCGCCCGGAGATCCGGCACCAGACCGGGCGCAAGGAGCAGGCGCAGACCGAGCGCGCCTATCACGCGATCACCGATGGCGCGCGGGTCGCGGCCTTCATCGACGACATGGCCGAGGCCTATCGCTGGGCGGACCTGGTCGTGTGCCGCGCCGGCGCCATGACCATCGCCGAACTGGCGGCCGCCGGGGTGGCGTCGGTGCTGGTGCCCTATCCGCATGCGGTCGACGATCACCAGACCGCCAACGCGCGCTTCCTCGCCGAGCGCGAGGCGGCGATCCTGTTGTCGCAGCCGGAATTCACGCCGGCGCGCGTCGCCGAGGTGCTCACGCAACTCGCCGGCAACCGTGAGCTGCTGATGAAGATGGCTATCCACGCGCGCGGCTGTGCGGTGCCGGACGCCACCGAGGCGGTGGCGCGGCTGTGCGAGGAGGCGGCGCATGCGTAACTGGGTGAAGCAGGTGCACTTCGTCGGGATCGGCGGCGCCGGGATGAGCGGCATCGCCGAGGTCCTGCACAATCTCAAGTTCGCCGTGACCGGCAGCGACGCGCACGACAGCCCCAACACCCGGCGGCTCGCCTCGCTCGGCATCCGGGTGCAGGTCGGCCACGATGCGAGTCTTATTAAAGGCGCCGACGTCGTGGTGATCTCGTCGGCGGTCGCCGAGGACAATCCCGAGGTCGTCGCGGCGCGCGCCGCCCAGGTGCCGGTGATCCCGCGCGCCGAGATGCTCGGCGAGCTCATGCGCCTGCAGCACGGCATCGCGGTGGCCGGCACCCATGGCAAGACCACGACCACCAGCCTGGTGGCGAGCGTGCTCGCCGAGGCCGGCCTGGATCCGACCTTCGTGATCGGCGGACGGCTCAACAGCGCCGGGGCCAATGCGCGCCTCGGCAAGGGCGAGTACCTGGTCGCCGAGGCCGACGAGAGCGACGCCTCGTTCCTGCACCTGCAGCCGTTCATGGCGGTCGTGACCAACATCGACGCCGATCACATGGGCACCTACGGCGGCGATTTCGCCGTGCTCAAGCAGGCGTTCGTCGATTTTCTGCACAACCTGCCGTTCTACGGGCTGGCGATCCTGTGCACCGACGACGCCGTGGTGCGCGAGATCCTGCCCCGGGTGCACAAGCCGGTGCGCAGCTACGGCTTCAACGCGGACGCCGACGTGCACGCCACCGATGTCCGCCAGGACGGCCAGACGATGCGCTTCTCGGTGCGCATCCGCGGCGTGAAGGAGGCGCTCGACGTCGAGCTGCGCCATCCCGGCCACCACAACGTGCTCAACGCGCTCGCGGCGATCGCGGTCGCGCATGAGCTGCGCGTGGCGCCGGCCGCGATCCAGAAGGGACTGCGGGCCTTCGGCGGCATCGACCGGCGCTTTCAGATCAACGGGCAGGTCGGGCTCGCCGGCGGGGACGTGCTGCTGGTCGACGACTACGGCCACCATCCGCGCGAGCTCGCCGCCACCCTCGCCGCGGCGCGCGCCGGCTGGCCGCAACGCCGCCTGGTGGTCGCCTTTCAGCCGCACCGTTACACGCGCACCCGCGACCTGCTCGACGACTTCAGCGCGGTGCTGGCCGGCGTCGATCCGCTGCTGATCACCGAGGTCTATGCGGCCGGCGAGAAGCCGATCGCCGGCGCCGACGGGCGCGCGTTGTGCCGCGCCATCCGCGCGCGCGGCGGGAACCCCGTGTTCGTCGAGAAGATCGAGGCCCTGCCGGCCACGCTCAAGGACATGCTGCGCGCCGGCGACCTGCTGCTGACGCTCGGCGCCGGCAACATCGGGGCGATCGCCGCGCGCCTGCCCGACAGTCTGGGAGGAAAGGCATGATGGCCGCCGCGAAGACGCCCGCCGGACTGCGCGGCAGCCTGCGCCATGACGAGCCGATGAGCCGCCACACCAGCTGGCGCGTCGGCGGCCCGGCCGACCGTTACTACGAGCCGGCCGATCTCGCCGATCTGGTGGACTTCCTGCGGACCCTGCCGGCCGCCGAGCCGCTTACCTGGGTTGGCCTCGGCAGCAATCTGCTGGTGCGCGACGGCGGCGTGCGCGGCACGGTGATCTGCGCGAGCGGGCGCTTGAAGGCCTTGAGCCTGCTCGGCGCCGGACGGGTGCGCGCCGAGGCCGGTGTCGCCGGTGCCAAGCTCGCGCGCTATTGCGCGAATCAGTCGCTGCGCGGCGCCGAGTTCTTCGCCGGCATTCCCGGCACGGTCGGTGGGGCGCTCGCCATGAACGCCGGCGCCTTCGGCGGCGAGACCTGGGCGGTGGTGGCGGCGGTCGAGGCCATCGACCGGCGCGGCGAGATCCGCGTGCGTCCGCGCGGCGACTTCCGTGTCGGCTATCGCAGCGTGCAGGGCCCGGAGGGCGAGTGGTTCGTGGCCGGGCATTTCGCGCTCGAGGCCGGCGCGAGCGGCGACGGCAAGTCGCTGATCAAGTCGCTGCTCGCCAAGCGCTCGGCGACCCAGCCGACCCAGTTGCCGAACGCCGGTTCGGTGTTCCGCAACCCGCCCGGCGACCACGCCGCGCGCCTGATCGAGGCCACGGGCCTCAAGGGCCTGTGCGAGGGCCGGGCATGCGTGTCGCCGCTGCACGCCAACTTCATCGTCAACGAGGGCGGCGCGCGCGCCGCCGACATCGAGCGGCTGATCGGCATCGTGCGCGACCGGGTGCTGGCCGCCCAGGGTGTCGCGCTCGAACCCGAAGTGCGCATCATCGGGGAGGCATCATGAACGCCGGACGCTACGGCAAGGTCGCGGTGCTGATGGGCGGCCCGTCGGCGGAGCGCGAGGTCTCGCTCAAGAGCGGCAACGCGGTGCTGGCGGCGCTCACGCGCGCCGGCGTCGACGCGCACGCCATCGACGCCGGCCGCGACGTGATCCCGGTGCTGGAGCGCGGCGGCTTCGACCGCGCCTTCATCGCCCTGCACGGGCGTTTCGGCGAGGACGGTGTGGTGCAGGGCGCGCTCGAAACGCTGGGCCTGCCCTATACCGGCAGCGGCGTGCTCGGTTGCGCGCTCAGCATGGACAAGTTGCGCTGCAAGCAGTTGTGGAAGGGCTGTGGCATCGCGACTCCCGCGTTCGAAGTGCTCGACGCCGAGACCCGTTTCGACCAAGTGGTGGAACGCCTCGGCCTGCCGATCTTCGTCAAGCCGGCGCGCGAGGGTTCGAGCATCGGCATCACCAAGGTGAAGCAGCCGGGCGAGCTGGAGCGCGCCTGGGAGACCGCGGCGCGCTACGACGATCTGGTGATCGCCGAGCAGGCGATCGTCGGACCCGAGATCACGGCCGCGCTGCTGGGCGATCAGGTGCTACCGCTCATCCGGCTCGAGACCGTGACCGAATTCTACGATTACGACGCCAAGTATTTGCGCGACGACACCCGTTACCACTGTCCGTCCGGGCTCGCCGGGCGCGAGGAGCGGCGCGTGCAACGACTCGCGCGCCAGGCCTTCGCGGCGCTCGACTGCGGCGGTTGGGGGCGCGTGGACTTCATGCTCGACCGGAACGGCGAGCCCTACGTCCTGGAGGCCAACACCGTGCCCGGCATGACCGACCACAGCCTGGTGCCGATGGCGGCGCGCGCCGCCGGCATGGATTTCGACGCGCTGGTGCTGCGCATCCTCGACACCAGCCTCACGCGGGAGGGCGCGCGCCGTGGCCCAGGCTGAATACCTCGGCGCCGGCCGTGTGCCGCGCCTGCCGGTGAAGGCGGGCCTCGGCGCCGTCACCGCCCTGGCCGCGCTGCTGGCGTTCGTCTTCGGGCTCGATCACCTGCTGCGCCCGGATACCTTCCCGGTGCGCCAGGTGAGCTTCGAGGGTACCTTCGAGCGGGTCTCGCAGGAGGCGCTGGCGCGCGGCGTGGCCGATGCCGTGACCGGCAATTTCTTCCTGGTGGATCTCGAGACCGTCCGCCGCAAGGCCGAACGCGTGCCCTGGGTGCATCGCGCCTCGGTGCGGCGCCGCTGGCCGGACGGCGTGCACGTCCGCTTCACCGAGCAGGTATTGGCGGCGCGCTGGGGCGACGACGCCTGGGTGAACGTCGACGGCGAGCGCGTCGAGCTGGGCAAGGCCGCCGGGCCCGCGGACCTGCCGCGGCTCGCCGGGCCGGACGGCGCGCATGCGCAACTGCTCGATCACTACCGGCGCTTGAGCGCCTTGCTCGAGCCGGCCGGCTTGGGCGTGGCGCGACTGACGCTGACGGCGCGCCACACCTGGGAGATCGGCCTCGACAACGGCATGGTCCTGATCATCGGCCGCGAGGAGCCGGAACCCAAGGTCGGGCGTTTCGCGCGGCTTTACCCCGCCACGCTCGCGGGCGTGGCCGACCAGGTCAAGGAGGTGGATTTGCGCTATACGAACGGGTTCGCCGTGCAGTGGACCCATCGAAACAACGCGGGCGCTGTCCCGCGCGGCGAGGGATGAAACATGTCCAAGAAAGCTGAAGAAAACCTGGTCGTCGGCCTGGATATCGGTACCTCCAAGGTCCTGGCGATCGTCGGCGCGGTCGGCGCGGACGGCGAGGTCGAGATCATCGGCGTCGGCCATCATCCGTCGCGCGGCATGAAGAAGGGTGTGGTGGTGAACATCGAGTCCACCGTGCAGTCGATCCAGCGCGCGGTCGAGGAGGCCGAGCTCATGGCCGGCTGCCAGATCCACTCGGTGTTCGCCGGCATCGCCGGCAGCCACATCAACAGCTTCAACTCGCACGGCATCGTCGCGATCAAGGACAAGGAGGTCGGCGTGAGCGACGTCGAGCGCGTGCTCGAGGCGGCGCGCGCGCTCGCCATTCCGGCCGATCAGAAGATCCTGCACATCCTCCCGCAGGAGTTCATCATCGACAAGCAGGAGGGCGTGCGCGAGCCGATCGGCATGTCGGGCGTGCGCCTGGAGGCCAAGGTGCACATCGTCACCGGCGCGGTCAGCGCCGCGCAGAACATCATTAAATGTGTCCGGCGCTGCGGGTTGGAGGTCGACGACATCATCCTCGAGCAGCTCGCCTCCAGCACCTCGGTGCTGACCGAGGACGAGAAGGAGCTCGGCGTGTGCCTGGTCGACATCGGCGGCGGCACCACCGACATCTCGGTATTCACCGAGGGCGCGATCCGCCACACCGCGGTGATCCCGATCGCCGGCGACCAGGTGACCAACGACATCGCGGTCGCGTTGCGCACGCCGACCCAGCACGCCGAGGAGATCAAGAAGAAATACGGCTGCGCGCTCACTCAGATCGCCAAGTCCGACGAGACCATCGAGGTGCCGAGCGTCGGCGACCGCGCGCCGCGCAAGCTGGCGCGCGCCACGCTCGCCGAGGTGGTCGAGCCGCGCATCGAGGAACTCTACGGCCTGGTGCTCGCCGAGCTGCGCCGCAGCGGCTTCGAGGACGTCATCGGTTCCGGCATCGTGCTCACCGGGGGCAGCGCCAAGATGGAGGGCATGATCGATCTCGCCGAGGAGGTCTTCCACATGCCGGTGCGGCTCGGCCTGCCGCAGTACGTCGGCGGCCTGGCCGGCGTGGTGCAGAACCCGATCTACGCGACCGGCGTCGGGCTGGTGCTGTACGGCGCGCGCGGCCGCGAGGGCCGCCAGTACGGCTCGTCGATGCGCCACGGCGGCGTCGGGGTCAAGAACATGCTCGGCAAGATGAAGAGCTGGTTTCAGGGGAATTTCTGATATGAGTTTTGTTAGCCACGGGGGTCACGGGGAAATGGGTGTGAAGGGCAAACCAGATCACGTCGGGCGGGATGCTCGACGCTGCACAGACACAACAAGATTTCTCCCCGTGCCCCCGTGGCTAATCGCCTTTCGCCTTCCGGGAGCAGGATCTATTTCGGGTGGGACCCAAGGGGTCGTTCAATTTCGCCAAGCCACAGGAGACACCGCTATGTTTGAGTTGATGGATACCTACGGGCAGCAAGCCGTCATCAAGGTGATCGGCGTGGGCGGCGGCGGCGGGAACGCCGTCGACCACATGGTCGCCGCCAACATCGAAGGCGTGGACTTCATCATCGCCAACACCGATTCGCAGGCCTTGAAGCGCTGCACGGCCAAGACCAGCCTGCAGCTCGGTGCGAACCTGACCAAGGGGCTCGGCGCCGGCGCCGACCCGGCCATCGGGCGCCAGGCCGCGGTCGAGGACCGCGAGCGCATCGCCGAAGTGCTCTCGGGCGCCGACATGGTGTTCATCACCGCGGGCATGGGCGGCGGTACCGGCACCGGCGCGGCGCCGGTGGTCGCCCAGGTGGCGCGCGATCTCGACATTCTGACGGTCGCGGTCATCACCAAGCCGTTTCCCTTCGAAGGCAAGAAGCGCATGGCCATCGCCGACCAGGGCATCAAGGAGCTGGCCGAGTTCGTCGATTCGGTCATCACCATCCCCAACGAGAAGCTGCTGTCGGTGGTCGGCAAGGGCGCGAGCCTGCTGGATGCCTTCGGCAAGGCCAACGAGGTCCTGCAAGGGGCGGTGCAGGGCATCGCCGAGCTGATCACCCGCCCGGGGCTAATCAACGTCGACTTCGCCGACGTCCGGACGGTCATGTCCGAGATGGGCCTGGCGATGATGGGCTCGGCCTCGGCGCGCGGCGAGACCCGTGCCCAGGAGGCTGCCCGGGCGGCAGTGTCCAGCCCGCTGCTGGAGGACATCAATATCTCCGGGGCCCGGGGCATCCTGGTCAATGTGACCGCCGGCCAGGACCTGTCCATCGGCGAGTTCGAGGAGGTCGGCAACACTGTCAAGGAGTTCGCCGCCGACGATGCCACCGTGGTGATCGGTACCGTCATCGATCCGACCATGGAGGGGGAGCTGCGGGTGACGGTCGTGGCGACCGGCCTCGGCCAGGGCCACAAGCGCCCGCAACCCTATAAAGTGGTAAAAACAGGAACTGGAACAATGGATTACGAGCAGCTCGACACCCCGACGGTAATCCGCAACCGGCGCACCGGTGAGGCCCGTATCGCCGGGGGCGAGGCCGGCATCGAGTACCTGGATATCCCGGCCTTCCTGCGCAAGCAGGCGGACTGAGGGGTCCGGGGGCGGAAAGGAGCAAAAAAACTGACACTTGGACTGGAGGTGTGAGAAATCGGGTCTATTATTGGCCGTAACGGCCCGCTTATCGGCCAGCCGCCGCCGGCGGCCATTCCGGTCGAATTCCGGCTGGACAGAGCTTAAGTTGTACCTTTAAATTACTGTGTAACGGCTGAAAAGTATGGTCGCCAGGTCGCCGCACGGCATGGATCTGGCAGTCGTCTTCACCGTCCGAATTTTGGATGCGTGGCGTCGACGAGACAGAAACTGCGCATTTGGCGACAAGTATTGCGCCGGATGCGACTTCAATAAGCTATAGACCTGCAGGGAAAACCGAAGGGATGATCAAGCAACGCACGCTCAAGAACGTCATCCGGGCGACCGGAGTCGGGCTGCACACCGGTGAAAAAGTTTATCTGACCCTCGCGCCGGCACCCGTCGAGACAGGGATCGTATTCCGCCGTACCGATCTTCCGGAAGTCGTGGAGATCAAGGCTCACCCCGAAAACGTCACCGACACACGGCTGTCGACCACGCTCGAGAGCAACGGCGTGAAGATCTCGACGGTTGAGCACCTGATGTCGGCGTTCGCCGGCCTCGGTATTGACAACGCCTACGTCGACGTGACGGCGCCCGAGGTGCCGATCATGGACGGCAGCGCCGGCCCGTTCGTGTTCCTGATCCAGTCGGCCGGCATCGCCGAGCAGCCGGCACCGAAGCGCTTCATGCGCATCCGCAAGCCGATCCGCATCGAGGACGGCGACAAGTGGGTGGCGTTCGAGCCCTGGGACGGTTTCAAGGTGTCGTTCTCCATCGATTTCGATCATCCGACCTTCCGCAACTCCACGCAGGTGGCGAGCGTCGACTTCTCCACCACTTCGTTCGTCAAGGAGGTGAGCCGCGCGCGCACCTTCGGCTTCATGCACGACCTCGAGGCCCTGCGTCAGGCCGGCCTGGCGCGCGGCGGCGGGTTGGACAACGCCATCGTCATGGACAGCTATCGCGTGCTGAACGACGACGGCCTGCGTTACGAGGACGAATTCGTCAAGCACAAGGTACTCGACGCGATCGGCGATCTGTATCTGCTGGGCCATCCCCTGATCGGCGCCTTCAGCGCCTACAAGTCCGGGCATGCGCTCAATAATCGACTGCTGCGCGCCCTGATGGCGGATCAGGAGGCCTGGGAGCTGGTTTCCTATGCCGAATCTGACAAGGCCGCCATCTCGTTCACGCGCGCGGTCCCCGCGGTCTAGCGCCGCGACCCGCAAGCGAAACAGCCATGAACGTCATCCTGGTTCCCAAGAGCGTCGGCAAGGGGCAGAACATCAGCCTCAGTCAGCGGCAGGTGCTGCTGCTGGCGCTGGTGCTGCTCCTGATTCTGCCCGCGACCCTCGGCACCGTCACCTTCAAGATCCACGGCCTGCTGACGACCGAGTCGGAGTTCCGCAGTCCGCAGTACCTGGTCGAGCAGGAGCGCCGGCTGCAGACGCAGCGCCAGGAGGTCGAGGAGGCGCGGCGCAACGCCGAGCTTCACCTGAACGCCCTGGCCCAGCGCCTCGGCCACATGCAGGCGCAGCTGCTGCGCCTGAACGCCCTCGGCCAGCGCCTGTCGCGCATGGCCGGTCTCGACAAGGACGAGTTCGATTTCTCCGAGGAGCCGGCGATGGGCGGCCCGGAAAACTCGACGCCCTTGTCCGGTTTGAACAACCCCGATCTCATGAAATCCATCGACAGCATTTCCGGCCAGATGGAGCGCAACACCCATCGGCTCGGCGTGCTGGAAAGCCTGCTGATGGACCGCCAGCTCCAGGCGGCGGTCCACCCCGGCGGCTGGCCGACCGAGGGCGGCTGGCTGTCGTCGGGTTTCGGGCTGCGCACCGACCCGTTCAACGGCCGCAAGGCCTATCACGAAGGCGTCGACATCGCCAGCCGCATGGGCTCGGTGATCAAGGCGATGGGCGGCGGCGTGGTGAGCCATGCCGGCGAGAAGAACAGCTACGGGTTCGCGGTCGAGATCAACCACGGCAACGGCCTGGTGACGCGCTATGCCCACGCCTCGGCCGTGCTGGTGAAGGTCGGGGATCGCATCGAGAAAGGCCAGCCGGTCGCCCTGGTGGGCAGCAGCGGCCGCTCGACGGGCCCGCATCTGCACTTCGAAGTGCTGCGTAACGGGCGCGCGGTCGATCCCCAGCCCTTCTTGCGGTCGTCCTGAACCCCGCCTTAAGCGGTCTCCCCCATCGGCCGCTGCACGCCGTATTTAATCCCCGGCGGTTTTCCTCCATAATCGCCTTTTTTTGCGACCCGCCGGCACCTGCCGCGACGGGCTCAAGTGAGAGGCATGGTCGTCAATCTCTTCAAGAAGATCTTCGGCAGCCGTAACGCCCGGCTGATCAAACAAATGATGCGGGAGGTCAACCGCATCAACGCCCTGGAGTCCGGTGCGGCCGCGCTGTCCGACAGCGCGCTCGGCGCCAAGACCAACGAGTTCCGCGCCCGTGTCGAAAAGGGCGAGAGCCTCGACCAGCTCCTGCCGGAGGCCTTTGCCGTGGTGCGCGAGGCCGCCAAGCGCTCGCTCGGCATGCGCCATTTCGACGTGCAGCTGGTCGGCGGCATGGTCCTGCACGAGGGCAAGATCGCCGAGATGCGCACCGGTGAGGGCAAGACGCTGGTGGCGACGCTGGCCGCCTACCTCAACGCCCTGTCGGGCCGCGGCGTGCACGTGGTCACGGTCAACGACTACCTGGCGCGGCGCGACGCCGAGTGGATGGGCAAGGTCTACAATTTCCTGGGCCTCACGGTCGGTGTCGTGGTGTCCGGCCAGGACAACGCCACCAAGCGCGCCGCCTACGCCGCCGACATCACCTACGGCACCAACAACGAATTCGGCTTCGATTACCTGCGCGACAACATGGCGTTCCGCGCCGAGGACCGCGTGCAGCGCGGCCTCAACTTCGCCATCGTCGACGAGGTCGATTCGATCCTGATCGACGAGGCGCGCACCCCGCTGATCATCTCCGGGCCGACCGAGGACAACACCGATCTCTATTACAAGATCAACGCCATCATCCCCAAGCTGACGCGCCAGGAGACCGAGGACGGGCCCGGCGATTACAGCATCGACGAGAAGGCGCGTCAGGTCTACCTGACCGAGGCCGGACACGAGCACGCCGAGCAGTTGCTGGAGCGCGCCGGCCTGCTCGAGTCCGGCAGCAACCTCTACGACGTGGCCAATATCGGCCTGCTGCATCACCTGAACGCGGCGCTGCGCGCCCATGCCCTGTTCAAGCGCGAGGTCGATTACATCGTCCGCGACAACGAGGTGGTGATCATCGACGAGTTCACCGGCCGCATGATGACCGGCCGGCGCTGGTCGGACGGCCTGCACCAGGCGGTCGAGGCCAAGGAAGGCGTCAAGATCCAGAACGAGAACCAGACGCTCGCCTCGATCACGTTCCAGAACCTGTTCCGCTTGTACAACAAGCTCTCCGGCATGACCGGCACGGCCGACACCGAGGCCTTCGAGTTCCAGCAGATCTACGGCCTGGAGGTCGTCGTCGTTCCCACCCATCGGCCCATGGTTCGCGACGACCGCGGCGATCAGGTCTACCGTACCGCGACCGAGAAGCACGCCGCGATCATCGCCGATATCAAGGACTCCCACACGCTTGGCCAGCCGGTGCTGGTCGGCACGGTGTCGATCGAGGCCTCCGAGCATCTGTCGCGGCTGCTCAAGGAGGACGGCATCCCGCACGAGGTGTTGAACGCCAAGCAGCACGAGCGCGAGGCGTACATCGTCGCCCAGGCCGGCCGGCCGGGCGCCGTGACCATCGCCACCAACATGGCCGGCCGCGGCACCGACATCGTGCTGGGCGGCAATCTGGAAATGGAGCTGGCGGGAGCCGGCGGCGACAAGGCCAAGGAGGCCAAGATCCGTGAGGACTGGCAGCGCCGCCACGGCCGGGTGGTCGCGGCCGGCGGCCTGCACGTGGTCGGCACTGAGCGCCACGAGTCGCGGCGTATCGACAACCAGCTGCGCGGCCGTTCCGGCCGGCAGGGCGATCCCGGCTCGACGCGCTTCTATCTCTCGCTCGAGGACAACCTGCTGCGCATTTTCGGTTCCGACCGGGTGGCCGGCCTGATGCAGCGCCTCGGCATGCAGGAAGGCGAGGCCATCGAGCATCCCTGGGTGTCGCGCGCCATCGAGAACGCCCAGCGCAAGGTCGAGGGCCGGAACTTCGACATCCGCAAGCAGTTGCTCGAGTACGACGACGTCGCCAACGATCAGCGCAAGGTGATCTACGAACAGCGCAACCGGCTCATGGAGGTTGACGACATCTCCGAGAGCATCGCCACGATCCGTGCCGACGTGGTCAACGAGGTCATCAACGCCAGCATTCCGCCGGAGAGCCTGGAAGAGCAATGGAACGTCGCGCAGCTCGAGGAGGGCCTGGAGCGCGAGTTCGGCCTCAAGCTCCCGATCGCGCACTGGCTGGAGGATGACAAGACGCTCGACGAGCAGAAACTGCGCGCGCGCATCGTCGGTGAGTTCGAGAAACTGCACGAGACCAAGACTCAGGCGGTGGGTGCCGAGGTGATGCGGCACTTCGAAAAGGCGGTGATGCTGCAGGTCGTGGACGCGCAGTGGAAAGATCATCTGGCGGCGATGGATCATCTGCGCCAGGGCATCCATTTGCGCGGTTATGCCCAGAAGAATCCCAAGCAGGAGTACAAACGCGAGGCCTTCGAGCTGTTCTCCGACATGCTCGATCGCATCAAGCGCGAGGTCATCGCCATCATTACCCGCGTGCAGATTCGCGAGCCCGAGGACGTCGCCGCCATCGAGGCGCAGCGTGCCAAGCCGCAGCAGGTCCAGTACCAACACCCCGACGCGAATGCGCCGGCCGGCGCCGCCGACGGCGAGGTCGCGGTGGCCAGGCCCGTGGTCCGCAGCCAGCCGAAGGTCGGCCGCAACGAGCCCTGCCCGTGCGGATCGGGGAAGAAGTACAAGCAGTGTCATGGGAAACTACAGTGACAAGAGTAAAGAGTAAAGAGTAAAGAGAAAAGATGAGAATTG
>Ga0214471_10000345_pt1 | contig 41263 bp, 45 predicted proteins | sample RVTome_5_FD_207665 | JGI IMG/M metagenome (GOLD analysis project Ga0214471, IMG submission 207665) | Soil microbial communities from uranium-contaminated site in the Upper Colorado River Basin, Wyoming, United States - RVT142D155 | ecosystem: Environmental > Terrestrial > Soil > Contaminated >... | reverse complement strand
CGGGGGGGGGGGGGGGGGCGGGGCCGGCGGGGGCCGCGCCGCCCGACGCCGCGGCGCCGGGCGAGCGGCCGACGGCGGCCGAGCCGCCAGCCGCCGCCCGGCCGCTGGCCCCCGTGGGCGTGGAGCCGCCGTCGCTGCCGAAGTTCGAGCAGTGGGGCCCGGTCGAGCGCCAGCCGCTCTCCCACCTGCGCCGCACCATCGCCGAGCGCATGACGCTGTCGGCGTCGCTGATTCCCCACGTCACGCACCTCGACCGCGCCGACGTCACCGAGCTGGACGCGTTCATCCGGCGCAACCTCGACGCCGGCCGCGCCCGCGGCGTGACGCTCACGCTCACCGGCTTCCTGCTCAAGGCCGCCGCGCTGGCGCTCGGCGAGCATCCCCGGTTCAACGCCAGCCTCGACCCGGCGGCCGGCGAGCTGATCGTCAAGCGCTACGTCCACCTGGGCGTCGCGGTGGCGACCGAGCGCGGCCTCATCGTCCCCGTGCTGCGCGACGTGGACAGGAAGCCCCTGCTCGAGCTGCAGCGCGAGCTGGGCGCGCTGGCCCAGCGCGTGCGCGAGGGCAAGGCCACGCTGGAGGACCTGCGCGGCGGCACCTTCACGATCACCAACATCGGCGCGCTGGGCGGCACCGGCGCCATCCCGATCATCAACTACCCGGAGGTCGCCATCCTCGGCGTGGCCCGCGCCCGCGAGGAGGCGGTCGTGCGCGACAGGGCGATCGTCCCGCGGCTCCTGCTGCCGCTGTCGCTGACCTTCGACCACCGCGTGGCCGACGGCGCCGACGGCGCCCGCTTCGCCTCGGCCATCGTGCGCCGGCTCGAGCATCCCGACGAGCTTTTGCTGGGACTCTGATGGCCGTCGTCGATCGCCGGACGTTCCTCACGACGCTCGGCCTGGGACTGCTCGGGGCGCCGAAGGCCGCCGCCCAACCGATCCGGACCGCGCGGGTCGGCTGGGTCGGTGGCGGGGTCGGGCCGCTCACGCCGGAGTTCCTCGAGGCCTTTCGCGAGGGATTGCGCGACATGGGCTGGGTGGAGGGGCGGAACCTGACTCTCGAGGCCCGGTGGGGGAGCCGCGACCAGGCTCGCGACCTCGCCGCGGAGCTGCTGCGGTCGAAGGTGGACCTCTTCGTCGTCCAGGGCCCGATGACCTCCGGCGTGCAGGCCGCAGCGGGATCCGTGCCGATCGTCTTCGGGTTCAGCGGTGACCCGGTCGAGGCGCGCTTCGTCTCGAGCCTGTCGCGCCCCGGCGGCAACCTCACCGGCATCAGCATGATGTCGTTCGAGCTGATGGGCAAGCGCCTGGAGCTGCTCAAGGAAGCGCTGCCGCGTCTGAGCCGGATCGCGATCCTCGCCAACCCCGGTCACCCCGGCGAGCAAGCCGAACTCCGGGAGTCGGCGGCGGCCGCTCATCGGCTCGGCCTGTCAGTGCAGTACTTCCAGGTGAGGACGGTTGCCGATTTCGAGCCGGCGTTCCATGCCATGACTCGCGACGGGGTGGAGGCGATCGTCGCATTCCCCGACGCTTTCATCATGAGCCAGGTGAACGCCATCGCCACGTTCGCCGCCAGGCGCCGGATTCCCGCCGTGTCCGGGTGGGCCCCGTTCGCCGAGCGCGGCAACCTGATGACCTATGGTCCGAACTTGCGCGCCACGTGGCGCCAGGTTGCAACCTACGCGGACAAGATCCTGAGAGGCGCCCGGCCCGCCGATCTCCCCGTCGAGCAGCCGACGAAGATCGAGCTCGTGGTCAACATGAAGACCGCGAGGGCGCTGGGGCTGATGCTGCCGCGATCGATCGTGGCCCGCGCGGACCGGGTGATCGAGTAGCCATGGTGATGGGCGACCTCGTGCGCGAGGTGGATGTGGCCGTCGTCGGCGGCGGGCCGGGCGGCTACTCGGCGGCGTTCCGGTGCGCGGAGCTGGGGCTGGAGACGGTCGTCGTCGACGCCGGCAAGCGGCTGGGCGGTGCCTGTCTCTTCGAGGGCTGCATCCCGTCCAAGGCGCTGCTGCACGTGGCGGCGGTGCTGAGCGAGGCTGAGCGGGCCCGGGAGTTCGGCATCGACTTCGGCGAGCCGCGCATCTCGCTCGACCCGCTGCGCAAGTGGAAGAGCGAGCGCGTCGTCGGCAAGCTGGCCCGGGGCCTGGCCTCGGTCGCCCGCGGCAAGAGCGTGGAGGTCATCGGCGGCCACGCGGTCTTCGAGGACTCGCGCAGCCTGCGGGTCGAGGGCGACGCGCCGCAGAAGATCCGTTTCAAGCACGCGATCGTCGCCACCGGCTCGGCGCCCGCCCCCCTGCCCGGCGTCGAGCTGGCGAGCGAGCGGCTGATGGACTCCACGGCGGCGCTGGAGGTCCCCGAGATCCCGGCGCGCCTGCTGGTGGTCGGCGGCGGCTACATCGGCCTCGAGCTGGGCCAGGTCTACGCCGCGCTCGGCAGCGAGGTGACCGTGGTCGAGATGCTGGACGGCCTGCTGCCCGGCGTCGACCGCGACCTCGTCCAGCCCCTGGCGCGGCGCTGCGAGCGGATGTTCGCCAGGATCCACCTCGGCACGCGCGTGACGTCGTTGCGCGAGACCGGCGGCCGCATCGAGGCCCGCTTCGGCGACGGGCCGGGCGAGGCCTTCGATCGCGTGCTGGTCGCGGTCGGCCGGCGGCCGCAGACCGCCGGGATCGGACTGGAGGCCACGCGGGCCCGGCTGAGCGCAGGCGGCTTCGTCGAGGTCGACGACCGTTGCCGCACCGCCGACCCGACCGTGTGGGCGGTCGGGGACGTGACCGGCGAGCCCATGCTCGCGCACCGCGCGATGCGTCAAGGCAAGGTGGCTGCCGAGGCCGTCGCCGGGCGGCCGGCTGCCTTCGACAACGTCGCGGTCCCCGCCGTCGTCTTCACGGATCCCGAGGTCGCCTGGTGTGGTTTAACCGAGCGCGAGGCCGAGGCGGCCGGGCGTGCCGTGAAGGTCGCCCGGTTCCAGTGGGCAGCGTCGGGCCGGGCGGCTACACTGGGGCGCAGCGACGGGGTGACCAAGCTCGTCGTCGACCCCGACAGCGGCCGGGTGCTCGGCGTGGGCATCGCCGGCCCCGGCGCCGGCGAGCTGATCGCCGAGGGCGCGCTGGCCGTCGAGACGGCGATGCTGGCCGAGGACCTGGCGCTGACGATCCACGCCCACCCGACGCTGTCGGAAACGCTGATGGAGGCCGCCGAGACCCTGCTGCACTGACCCGTCACAAGGAGAAGATCGCTCATGTATCGACCGCTCCGCTCCACCGTCGCCCTGCTGCTCGCGCTCGCCCTGCTGGGCGGCACCCTCGCGGTGCGCCCGGCCGAGAGCCAGACCCCGAAGTCGGGAGGCTCGCTCAACGTCATGCTGCGCGAGGATCTGTCGCAGGGCTTCGCCATCCACGAGACGGCGACGATCTCCGTGGTGTGGCCGGCCAGCCCCTGCTTCAACAACCTCGTCTACTTCGACCCGCTCAAGCGCCAGGAGAGCGTCGACACGATCATCGGCGAGCTGGCCGAGAAGTGGTCGTGGCAGGACAACTACCGCAACCTGGTCTTCCAGCTCCGCAAGGGCGTCAAGTGGCACGACGGCAAGCCCTTCACCTCGAAGGACGTGAAGTACACGTTCGACGTCGTGCGGGAGGCGCCCGACGCCGGCGCCAAGCTGCGCATCAACCCGCGCAAGGACTGGTACGCGAACGTCGACGCCATCGAGGCCCCCGACCCCCACACGGTGGTCTTCCGCCTCAAGCGGCCCCAGCCCTCGCTGATCATGATGCTCGCCTCCGGCTACTCGCCGGTCTATGCCTCCCACGTCCCGGCCACCCAGTACCGCACGACCTGCGTGGGCACCGGGCCCTTCAAGCTCAAGGAGTGGCGGCACGGCGAGTTCGTCGAGTACGCCAGGAACCCCGACTACTTCGTCAAGGGCCGGCCGTACCTGGACGGGCTCAAGTACATCGTCATCAAGGAGCGCGGCACCCGCACGGCCGCGATGCAGGCCGGCCAGCTCGACGTCGCCATGCCGGGCGAGACGACCAAGGCGGCGGCCGAGCAGATCAAGGGCGCGGTGCCGAAGGTGATCGTCACGCCGTTCAGCACCAACGTCACCGACAACATCATGATGAACATCAAGAAGCCGCCCTTCGACAACCAGAAGGTCCGGCTGGCCGTCTCCTACGCGATCGACCGCCGCGCGCTGGCCCAGGCCGTGCATCAGGGCGGCGCCGTGCTGGGCGCCGCGATGGCGCCCCGGCCGCACGGCGTGTGGGGTCTCCTCGAGAAGGACCTCACCGCGCTGCCCGGCTACGGCAAGCCGGCCGACATGAAGGCCCAGGCCAGGAAGCTGCTGGCCGAGGCCAGCTTCACGCCGCAGAACCCGCTCAAGGTCGAGATGGTCACGCGGGCCATCGCCCTCTACGTCGACATGGCCTCGTTCGTCATCAACGAGCTCAAGCAGGTCGGCATCGAGGCGTCGCTGAAGCAGATCGAGACCGCCCAGTGGCACGCCATGGCCACCCGCGGCGACTACCAGATCGGCGCCAACCTCACCGGGCTCGGCCCCGACGATCCCGACGCCAACTTCTACGAGAACTACGCCTGCGGCTCGCCGCGCAACTACAGCGCCTACTGCGACGAGCAGGTCATGAAGATGATCGAGGCCCAGTCGCAGGAAATGGACCAGAAGAAGCGGCTGGCCCAGGTGTACGCGATCCAGCAGAAGCTCGAGCAGGACGCCGCTCGGCCGATCCTCGGCTGGCGGCTCGACTACTACACGATCTGGCCGCACGTGAAGAACCTGGTACCGCACCAGTCGATCTACAACTTCGGCCGCATGCAGGAGGTCTGGCGCGACGGCTAGCCTGCTCTCCAGGTATCGAGGGGCGCCCGAGCTTCCCCCGGGCGCCCCGGGCGTCTGTCCTCCCCCAGCCGACTCACCAGCAAGCCAGCCCCCTCGGGGGGATGGGGGGATCGCGCTCGCCCCCGTCCGGAGCGAGCCTGCCGCGACCGGCGAGCCCTGCCGGCGCCGCCGGTGCCCACGCCCCCCGCCGCCAGCGCCCGTCCGCGCGCGGTGGACGTGATCCTCGACCCGCGCGCGCGGGTCGAGCGGCGGGCGCTGCCGCCGGCGCCCCGCCCCGAAGCCGCGCGGCTGCGGCACGATCCCGTCCTCCTCTACGACAACGGCAAGCTGGCCGAGGGCGCCTATCCCGAGGTCTTCCCTCGCCTGCGTGAACGGCTGGCCGAATGCGGCGTCGCGCGGGTCATCGCCCGGCGGGAGCCCATCCGCGGGGCCTCGGGCGAGGCCCTGCGCGAGCGGGCGCGGGCCCTCTCCGCCACCGGTGCGGTGGCAGCGGTCGTCGCCCTCGCCGACGTCGGCGTCAGCCCGGCCACCGCGCTGCTGGCCATCGCGCTGGAGGCCGAGGGCGTCCCGACCGTCTGCCTCACCGCTGACCCGGGCGACGCGCTCGCGCGCGCGGTCGCGTCCCACCAGGCGGAGGCGCTCGGCCTCGTCCGGCTCGATCTCACGTCCGATGCCGGCGCCCCCGCCGTCCGCGCGGCCGTCGACCGCGCGTGGCCGAAGATCCTGGACGCGCTCACCCGACCCGATGCTGGTCGCGCCACGGCGGCCGGGCGCGATTCGAGCACGATCCAGTCTCCGGCCACGGCGGCCACTCGGCCGTCATCCGGCCGTGGTCGCTGGCGAGCGAGGCGGTGGTGGAGCCGGTGCGGCGGGCCGACGGCGCGCTCGCCCGTCGCATCGCGGAGTTCCGCGCGATCCGATAACATCGAGGCTCCATGAACCTCGACCTCACCGGCGCCCAGCGGCTCGCGGCCGAGACGTTCCGCGCCTTCGCCCACAAGGAGGTGGCGCCGCGCGCCGCCGAGATCGACCGGACCGACGAATTCCCGCGCGATCTCTACCGCCGCCTGGGCGACCTCGGCGTGCTCGGCATCACGCTGCCCGCCGAGTACGGCGGCGCCGCCGCCGACATGCTCACGTGGACGCTGTGCCAGGAGGAGCTGGCCCGGGCCTCGGCGTCCGTCGCCCACGCGCAGCTGCTCGCCACGATCCTGGGCGAGCTGATCCGCGAGCACGGCAGCGAGGCGCAGCGGCGCCGCTGGCTGCCGGCCATGGCGCAGGGCGAGGCGATCTGCGTGATCGCGCAGACCGAGCCGGGCGGCGGCTCCGACGTCGCCGGGCTGCAGACCACCGCGCGCCCGGCGGGCGACGGCTGGGCGCTGAACGGCACCAAGCGGTTCATCAGCGGGGCGATGGTGTGCGATCTGGCCGTCGTGGTGGCGACGACCGACCGGAGCCTGGGCCGCGAGGGCATCGCGCTGTTCCTGGTCGAGGCCGGCACGCCCGGCTTTCGCCCCGGCTCCAGGGACCACGTGATGGGGCTGCGCGGCGTCGGCACCGGCGAGCTGGTCTTCGAGGACTGCCGCATCCCCCGCGCGGCGCTGCTCGGCAGCGAGCGGGGCGGATTCAAGCGCGCGATGGAGTCGCTCAACATCGGGCGCGTGGGCATCGCCGCCCAGGCGCTCGGCGTGGCCCAGGCCGCCCTCGACGCGGCGCTGGCCTACGCGAAGACCCGGGTGGCGTTCGGGAAGCCCATCGCCGAGCTGCAGGCCATCCAGTTCCTGCTCGCCGACATGTCCGCCCAGGTCGAGGCCGCGCGGCTGCTGGTCCGGCGGGCCGCGTTGCTCAGGGACCAGGGGCGCCCGATCGCGCGGGAGGCGGCCGAGGCCAAGCTGATGGCCGCCGAGACGGCGGTGAAGGTGGCCAGCGACGCGCTGCAGATCCACGGCGCCTCCGGCTACGCCACCGACTTCCCGATCGAGCGCATCTACCGCGACGCCCGCGTCTATCCGATCTTCGAGGGCACCAGCCAGATCCAGCGCCTGGTCATCGCCCGCCAGCTGCTGCGCGAGCGCCCGTGAGCCCGGCGCTCTACGCCGCGCTGGTCCTGGCGGCGTTCCTCGTCGCCAGCCTCGGAAGCTTCTGGCTGGCCGTGCGGCCGCCGCGCCTGGCCATTCCGCTGCGGCCCGAGGACTACGGGCTGGCCGTGGAGCCCGTGAGGATTCGCGCCGACGACGGCGTGAGCCTGGCCGGCTGGTTCGTGCCCCGCCCCGGCGCGCCGGCGATCGTGCTGCTGCACGGCTATCCGGCCGAGAAGGCCGACCTGCTGCCGATCGCCACCGCGCTGGCGCCCGAGTTCGCCACGCTGCTGATGGACCACCGCTACTTCGGTGAGAGCGAGGGCCGGACGACGACGCTCGGGTATCGCGAGCGGCAGGACCTCAAGCGCACCGTCGATTTCCTGGAGTCGCGCGGCGCCGCCGCGGTCGGCGTGTTCGGCTTCTCGCTGGGCGGCGCGGTGGCGCTGCTCACCGCGGCCGAGGATCCGCGCATCCGCGCCATCGCCGCCTACGCCCCGTTCGCCGATCTCAAGGCGCTCGGCCGCGAGCTGTACGCCTGGATGTGGCTGGCGCGCTACCCGTTCGTGGAGGCGATGCTGCTGTGGTCGCGCGTGGCCTTCGGCGCCGACATCTCGCGCCCGACGCCGGCCGCGGCGGCGGCGCGCGTGACGGTGCCGGTGCTCCTGGTGCACAGCCGCCAGGACGAGCAGATCCCCTTCCGACACGCCGAGCGGCTGCGGGTGGCGCTGGCCGGCAACGCGCAGGCCGAGTTCGAGTTCATGGACCGCGGGCGCCACGGCGAGTTGCCGGCCGACTTCGAGGCACGCCTCGCCGGTTTCTTCCGCCGTGCATTGACCACGGCAGCGCGAGCCGCCGCCGCAGGCGAGGCGAACCCGTGAACAAGGAGGCCGTGTCGTGATCATCGGAGTGCCCCGCGAGATCAAGCCGGGCGAGCAGCGCGTGGCCCTCACGCCGGCAGGCGCCCGCGCGCTCGGCGAGGCCGGCCACCGGGTCGTGGTCGAGCGCGGCGCCGGCAGCGGCAGCAGCATCCGCGACGAGGAGTACGCCCGCGAGGGCGCGGCTCTGGCGGCGGTCGACGAGGTGTGGGCCCGGGCCGAGCTGATCCTCAAGGTGAAGGAGCCGGTGGCCGAGGAGTACCCGCGGATGCGGCCGGGCCAGGTGCTCTTCACCTACCTGCACTTGGCCGCAGTGCCCGAGCTGGCGCGCGCGCTCCAGGCCGCCGGCGTGATCGCCATCGCCTACGAGACCGTGCAGCGCGCCGACGGCAGCCTGCCGCTGCTGGCGCCGATGAGCGAGGTGGCCGGGCGCCTGGCCGTGCAGGAGGGCGCGTTCTACCTCACCAAGGCCCGTGGCGGGCGCGGAATTCTGCTCGCCGGCGTACCCGGGGTGCCGCCCGGCAACGTGGCCGTGCTCGGCGCCGGCACCGTCGGCGTCAACGCCGCCCGCATCGCCCTCGGCCTGGGTGCCGACATCTCGATCCTCGACGTGAACGTCGACCGCCTCCGCGCTGTCGACGACCTGTTCCTCGGCCGCGTCATCACGCTGATGTCCAACAGCTTCAACATCGACCAGGTGCTCCGCCGTGCCGACATCCTGGTCGGCGCCGTGCTCATCGCCGGCGCCCGCGCCCCGGTGCTCGTCAGCAAGGAGATGGTGGCGAGCATGAAGGAGGGCTCGGTGATCGTGGACGTCGCGGTGGACCAGGGCGGCAGCGTGGAGACGATCCGCCCGACCACTCTCCTCGATCCGACCTACGTCGTCGCCGGCGTCGTGCACTACGGCGTCGCCAACATGCCCGCGCTGGTCCCGCGCACCTCGACCTTCGCCCTGACCAACGCCACGCTGCCCTACGTGCTGGAGCTGGCCGCCGGCGTCACGGCGGCGGCCCGGCGCAATCCGGCCCTCGCCCGGGGCGTCAACATCTGGCGCGGGCGGACCGTGCACCCGGCGGTCGCCGAGGCGCTCGGCGAGCGTCTGACCCCGCTGGAAACGCTACTGGGCTGAGACGGCGGGATCGTCCGGCGGCAGCACGTCGCGGAACGCCGGGCGCTGCTTCCACTCCGGCACCGGCGGTGTGTGCCCCTCGCCCGGCGCGTACGGCGACTCCTCGACGAGCTGCATCGTGTGGATGTAGCGCGGGCAGTTGGGAAAGATCGCCTCGGCCTGCACGCGCACGATCAGCTGGGCCCCGACGAACTCGGCGAGCAGCGGATCGTCCTCGTGGATCGACGCCCGCCCGTTGACGCGAACCCGCCGGGGACGCTCGAAATCGATGAACAGCATCCCGACCTGCGGGTTGACCTGGATGTTGCCCAGACTCTTGAACATCCCGTTACCGTCGTAGCTGGGAAATGCCACCGTCGCCGGCGCCACCACCCGCACGAACCCCGGCCGCCCGCCCTTGTAGGAACAGTCCGGCCGGGCCTCGCCGTCGGCGGTGGCCAGGAAGAACATCGGCCGGCTTTCGATGAACGCCCGGTCGGCGTCGGTGAACGTGCCGTGGACGACGACCTCGACGAGCCGGTCGGCGAGCCGGCGCGTCGCGAACCTGTCTTGAAGACGCCGCGAGCCGTCGTGATACATGGGGCGATCGGGCATGAGAGATCCTCCCGGGGCTGGTCGTCATCGATGCGGATCTTCGCTGCGGATGTACGTCACGGGTGGCGTGTGTTTCTTGAAGCGGCGCCGGAGGTCGGGACCCAGCTTGCGGAACGCGGCCACCGACAGGATGACGCCGGCCCCATCGAGCATCGCGGCCGTGTTCACCGCCTTGCCGATGACGTCGAAGCGCTCGGTCCCCGGCGGCCCGAAGGCGCCCGCGACCACGACCCCGTAGTGGGCCTTGGCGGTCAGCCGGCAATCCCAGCCGCGCCCCGCCATGAAGCGGTCGGTCGACACCTTCAGACCGAGCAGCGCCTCGACGCCGCGGTCCACGCCGTCCTCGGGAAAGACGACGAGCGCGGCGTCCCCGATGAACTTGACGACCCGGCCCCGGGCGTCCTCGACGGCGGCCGAGACGTGCCGGTAGTACTGGTCCAGGGTGTCGGCGATCTCCCCGTCACTCACGCGCTGACTCTGGCTCCCGAATCGCGTGAGGTCGACGAAGGCGGTCAAGAACGGGGACTCAGCGCGGGGTTCTGCCATGGCGTCCTCCACGTTGGTCGTCCGACGTCGGCCCCGAGTCCGACAGGGTGGGAGTGAGCGCCGGCCCGCATGTCCGGCAGTCAGCTGGATCATAGCGCACTCGGCCGATCGGCGCCCGGTCGGCAAACTGGCCCGGCTCGACCGCGGGGCATGGCTCATCGTGGCCAGGGCGAGCCAGAGGCCTCGGCCCGACGACTCTGTCAGGACGCCGCGGCGTCGGCCTCCGAGCCCTCCCGCGGGCGCAGCGGGACGAACGTGCGCTCGACGAATGCCCGGGCCTGGGCGGAATCGACGCCGTTGGCCTCCATGCAGGGCGTGGCGTCCGCCAGGATGGCCTCGGGGTCGCCGGAGAGCATCCAGCGCTTGTAGGTGTCCTCGAACTCGATGCCGAGGCCCCGCGCGAAGACCGAGAGGTAGTGCTCGATGGCCACCGCGCCCCGGGCCTCGAACCCGCAGATCAGGCGCTGGCAGCCGTGGTACATCGTCGCCAGCGTGTCGGCGCCGGCGGCGTGGGCGCGGCCGATCTCGTCGCGCACCAGGCCGTTCCAGACGTCGGGGCCGAGCTGCTGCTGGACGCCGGCCGTGCAGATCCGGCCGAAGCGCGGCTCGGGCTCGATGGGCACGAAGCTGAGGCCGGGCACCGCCTCCAGCAGTCGCCGTCCGGCCGCGCCCTCACGGCGGCGCGAGTCGTTCTGCACGTGGTAGTGCAGGGCCACCCGCTGCCGCACCTCGCGCGTGAAGCTCAGGCGCGGCAGGCGCTCGACCAGGAACTCGGCGGCCTGGCGGAACGGGAACGGCAGCGTGAGGTGCTGGACCTCGTCGTAGAAGTAGATGCACGAGGGGCACCACATGACGACCTCGCGCGGCGAGAAGCGCTCGAAGAGGCGGAGGGTCCCCTGGCTCATGCCGCGGGCGGCCTGGGTGTCGCCCTGCTGGTGGTGGACGATGCCGCAGCAGTAGCTGGGACCGCCCACCGCGACGTAGTCGAGACCGAGGCGATCGAAGATCGCGGTCACCGTCCGCACCATGTGCGAGGTGCGGAGCACGTTGCAGCCCAGGTAGAGGACGACGTCGTGGTGCTCGCCCGATGCCGGCGGCGGGGCCAGGCGCCAGCGCCGGTCGTCGGGGCGGCTCATGAGGTCCTGCGTCAGCGTGATCTCGCCGAAGTGGCCGCGGTAGTCGTAGCTCATCGCGGCAACACCGCCCGCGTCGCCTCGAGCGCCTCGCGGGCGATCTCGGTGGGATCGCGCTTCCAGGTCTTCTCGTTGGGCGCCTCGTAGGAGGCGAAGCCCGTGTAGCCCTTGGCCGCCAGCAGCGCGAAGAACTCGCGGAAGGCGAAGGAGCCCTGGCCCGGCGGCAGCCGGTCGAGCGCCTTGCCGGGCTCGAGTCCGGTGCGGGGCGGGTCGCTGTACTGCACGTAGGCGATCTCGGCCGGCGCCACGTCCTCCATCTGCTTGCGCGTGGCCCCGCTGCGGCCGAGGTGATACGCGTCCAGCAGCAGGCCGCAGTGCGGATGCGCCGCCCGCGCCAGGACGTCGCGCACGGACAGGAGCGTGTTGAGCTGGACGCACTGCGAGTTGAACTCGAGCGCCAGGCGCACGCCGTGGCGGGCGGCGATGTCGCCGACCTCGCGCACGCTCCCCGCCGCGCGGGCCGGCTCGCCGCGCTCCTTGTCGACCGGGCTCATCACGGTCCCGCAGCCGAGCGCGGCCGCGCGCCGGCACTGCTCGTCGAAGACGCCCAGCAGGCGCGCGCGCTCGGCACCGTCGGCCCACATCCAGCCGAACTCCACGCCCACGCAGGCGACCGGCAGCCCGCTGCCGCGCACGAGGTCGAGCACGGAGTCGGCCGGCTTTCCCGACTCCTCGGCGCGCCAGAAGTCGAGCCGCCGCAGCTCGATGCCGTCCCAGCCGGTGGCCTGCGCGATGCGGAGCGCCTCGGCCAGCGGCGTGGGGTCGAGGGTCCAGGTGTGCAGCGCCAGGCGCATCACGACGCCCCCAGGGCGCGGGCGGCCCGCGTCACGTCACGCGGCGCCACCCACAGGATGGCGCCGTAGCGGCCGGAGCCGGCGCAGACGGCGTCCAGCGCGGTGACGTTGATCTTCGCGTCGGCCAGGCGCTGCATGAGGTCGGCGATCACGCCCGGCCGGTCGTCGCCCATCGCGAGGAACGCCCGCTTGGGCCCCGTCACCTTCCACTTCGCCTTCCGGGCCACGGCCCGGAACGCGGCGGGATCTTCGGGGACGAAGTCGACCTGGGCGCCGCGGCCGCTCGGGAATCCCGAGAACGCGAGGAGATTCACGCCGGCCTGCCGCAGCTCGGCGAGCAGGGCGGCGCCCACCCCGGGCTTCTGGGCGGCCATCACGTAGAAGTAGTCGACGCGGCGGATGGTGTCGGCCATGGGCGGCTCCTCTCGCCCTGGAACCTTAGCACGTTTGTCAGGCCGGCCGCCGCATCCCGCCCTCGTGACCGACGATGTCGAGGCGGTCGACGATGCGGACACGCTGGCCGAGCCGCACAGCCTCCTGCTCCACGGCCCGCACCGCGGTGTCGCGGACGTCGCCCGACGGCACCCACCCTGTCAGCTCGACACGCGGCTGTCCATGCATGGACAGCGAGACGACGGGCCGGACGGAACACGCGGCCAGCGCCGGCTCGCGCGCCAGGGGCTCGGTCAGCGCCAGCTGCAGCCGCGCGGCGTCCTCGTCGCGGCGGCTGCGGGCCTCCAGGTAGCGCACGCCGAGCGCGATCAGGACGCCGATGCCGACGACGACCGTGATGCCGATGACCAGCGAGGGGCCGGTGAACCAATCCATCGCCGCTGGAGGACAGCAAGCGGCATGCCGCCGGGGCTGCGCTATCATGAGGGGCGCCGAGCCCCATGCTGGCTGATCCGGTCCTCTTCCGCGACCTCGCCTACGTCTTCGTCGCCGCCGTGCTCGGCGCGACGGTCGCGTGGCTCGCCCGCCAGCCGCTGATCATCGGCTACGTCCTGGGCGGAATCTTCATCGGCCCGTTCACCCCCGGGCCGGTCGTGTCCGACGTCCACACCTTCGAGGTCGTCGCCGAGGTCGGCGTCGTGCTCCTGATGTTCTCGATCGGCATCGAGTTCTCGCTGTCCGACCTGCTGCGGGTGAAGTGGGTGGCGCTGCTCGGCGGCCCGCTCGGGATCGTGCTGTCGGCGGGGCTGGGCGTGGGCGTCGGTGCGCTGCTGGGCTGGCCCCTGCTGCAAGGGGTGGTCGTCGGCCTCGTCGTGTCGGTGGCGAGCACCATGGTCCTGGCCCGCCTGCTGATCGACCGTGGCGAGCTGCACTCGCGGCACGGGCGCATCATGATCGGGATCACGCTGCTCGAAGACCTGGCGGTGGTCGTGCTGACCGTGGTCCTGCCCGCCCTCGGCGCGCTGGAGCCCGGCCGGCTGCTCGCCGTCGCCACCGCGCTCGGCAAGGCCGCCGTCATCCTCGTCCCGTTCATGTACCTGGCGTGGAAGGTCGTGCCCCGGATCCTCCTCCGCGTCGCCCGCATGCGCAACGACGAGTTGTTCCTCATGGTCGCGCTCGCCATCGGCCTCGGCACGGCCGCGCTGACCCAGGCGGTGGGGCTGTCGCTGGCGCTCGGCGCCTTCCTGGCCGGACTGCTCATCAGCAACTCCGATTTCGCCCACGAGGCCCTGGCCCGGCTGCTGTCCGTGCGCGACGTCTTCGTGGCCGTCTTCTTCGTCACCATCGGCGCCCTGATCGACCCCGCCACCGTGCTCGCCAACCTGCCGCTCCTGCTCGCCGTCATCGGCCTGGTCGTCGTCGGCAAGCTGGCGATCTGGACGGGGGTCGTGCGGCTGTTCGGCTATCCCCTGGCCACGGCGTTCCTTGTCGCGGTGGGCCTCACCCAGATCGGCGAGTTCTCGTTCGTGCTGGTGCAGGTCGCCCGCGCCGCCGGGCACGTCGGCGAGGACGTCTACAACGCCACCCTGGCCGCGTCGCTGCTGACCATCCTCATCAACGCGACGCTCGTGCGGCTGGCGCCGCGCTGGGTCGAGCCCCGGTCGGTCCCCGCCGAGCCGATGGTGCCGGTGCCGAACACCGGGCACGTCGTGCTGTGCGGCTTCGGCCGCGTGGGCAGCGCCGTCGGCGAGGCCTTCGACACCTTCGGCCTGCCCTACACCGTGGTCGAGCGCAACCCGGACGTCATCCGCGCGCTGCGGGCCCGCGGGATCCCGTGCGTCTTCGGCGACGCCGGTCAGCCCGCCGTGCTGCACGCCGCCGCCGCCGAGCAGGCGGCGCTGGTGGTCGTCGGATTACCGGACGCCGACGCCGCCAACTCGGCCACGCGGGCGGCGCGGGCCCTGAACCCAGGAGCGCCGCTCATCGCCCGGGCCCACCGCACCAGCGAGGCCGACGAACTGAAGCGGCGGGGGGCGACCGCGGTGGTCCAGCCCGAGCTGGAGGCGGCGGCCACGGTGATCCGGCAGGCCCTGGCCGCGATGCACATGCCCAGCGCCGCCGCCCTGGCCTATCTCAAGCGCTTCCGGCAGGCGATGAACGCCGCCGACGACAAGGCGGAGATCGAGGGGGCGCTCCCCGAGGTGCAGGAGCTGACGCTGGCGGGCGGGCGCCTGGCCGACCTGTCGCTGCGCCAGTCGCAGATCCGCGAGCGCTTCGGGGTCACCGTCGTCGCCATCCGGCGGGCCGACGGCAGCGTGGTCTTCAACCCCTCGCCCGACGCGATGCTGCGCGAGGGCGACCAGGTCCGGGTCTTCGGCCTCCCCCAGCAGATCCACTCGATGCGGGCCGAGGCCGAGATGGTGTGAAGTCCTCGCATTGCATCGCGGCCCGCTTGACGTAGACTCCTGGGGCGTTCGGACCATCGGGAGGATCGTGTGAGCGACCGTCCTCGGGCCCTCCAGGGGCTCCGTGTTCTCGACCAGACCCAGGTCATGGCCGGGCCCTTCTGCGCCATGTTGCTGGCCGACATGGGCGCCGACGTCATCAAGATCGAGCCGCCCGGCGGCGAGGCCACCCGGGGCATGGACCTGGAGCTGGCGCCCGGGGTGTCGAGCCCGTTCCTGGCGGTGAACCGCAACAAGCGCGGGCTCGTGCTCGACCTCAAGCGGTCCGAGGGCGTGGCCATCTTGAAGAGGCTCGTCGCCACCGCCGACGTCCTCGTCGAGAACTACCGGCCGGGCGTGGCCCGGCGGCTCGGGGTGGACTACGACACGCTCGCCGCGATCAACCCGCGGCTCATCTACTGCTCGATCTCGGGCTTCGGGCAGACGGGGCCCTACGCCGGGCGCGGCGGCTACGACCTGATCGCCCAGGGCATGAGCGGCATCATGAGCGCGACGGGCAGCGAGGGCGGCGCCCCCGTGAAGGTCGGCGTGCCAATCACGGACCTCGGGGCCGGGCTCTTCGGCGTCTTCGGCATCCTGTGCGCCGTGCGGGCCCGGCACGTCACCGGGCGCGGCCAGCTCGTCGACACTTCGCTCTTCGAGGCCGGCCTGGCCCTGTCGGCCTGGGAGGCCACCGAGTACTGGTACACCGGGCAGGTGCCGCGGGGGCTCGGCACCGCGCACCGCCTCAACGCGCCCTACCAGGCCTTTTGCGCCAGCGACGGGCACTTCACGGTGGGCGCGGCCAACGACAACCTCTTCCCCCGCTTCTGTGCGCTGCTCGGCCTCGACCACCTCGTGCACGACCCGCGCTTCGACTCGGTCGCCCATCGGCTGCAGAACCGTGCCGCGCTGGAGCCGCTGATCGAGGCGGTGACGGTCCGACACCCGCGCGCGCACTGGCTGGCGAAGTGCGAGGAGGCCGGGGTGCCGGCCGGGCCGATCTACAGCGTGCCGGAGGCGCTCGACGACCCGCACGCGCGGGCCCGCGGCATGGTGCAGGAGCTGGCGCATGCGCAGGTGGGACGCGTGAAGGGGCTCGGCAACCCGGTGAAGATGTCGCGGACGCCGCCGGTGATGGCCCGAACGGCCCCGGCGCCCGGCGAGGACACCGAGGCGATCCTGCGCGAGCTGGGGCTCGGCGACGACGAGATCGCCGGGCTCCGCGCCAAGCGGGTGATCGCGTGAAGGCGCTGGCCGGGCTCCGGGTGATCGACCTCACGCAGGCGATGGCCGCCCCCTTCTGCACGATGAACCTGGCCGACATGGGCGCCGACGTCATCAAGGTGGAGCCGCCCACCGGCGAGGACATGCGCCGCGGCTCGGCCAGCAAGAACGGCCACAGCGGCACGTTCTTGACGATCAACCGCAGCAAGCGCGGCATCACCCTCGACCTCAAGCAGCCGGCGGGCGTGGAGATCATGCACCGGCTGGTGAAGACGGCCGACGTCTTCGTGCAGAACTACCGGCCCGGGGCCGCCACCCGCCTGGGAGTGGGCTACGAGACGCTGGCCGCGCTCAACCCGCGGCTGATCTACTGCTCGATCTCCGGCTTCGGCGCCACCGGGCCGTACGCCGGCCGCGGCGGCTACGACCTCATCGCCCAGGGCATGAGCGGGATCATCAGCGTGACCGGCGACGAGGACGGGCCCCCCGCCAAGGCCGGCGTGCCGCTGAGCGATCTCGCGGCCGGGCTCTTCGGCGCCTACGGCATCCTCTGCGCGCTGGAGCACCGCGAGCGCACGAGCGAGGGCCAGCTCGTCGACACCTCGCTGCTGGAGGCGGCGATGGCCCTCACCGTCTGGGAGGCCACCGAGTACTGGGTGACCGGGCGCGCGCCCCGGCCCCTGGGGTCCGCTCACCGCCTGGCGGCGCCGTACCAGGCGCTGCGGGCCAGCGACGGCTGGTTCACCGTGGGCGCCAACAACGACAAGCTGTTCGAGTCGTTCTGCCGGGTCATCGACCGGCCCGACTTGGCCGCCGACCCCCGCTTCGCCGGCGTCCGTGAGCGCATGCGCCATCGCGACACCCTCATCGCCGAGATCGAGCGCACCACCGCCAAGGAGACGCGCGCTCACTGGCTCGCGCGCCTGGACGGGGCGGGCGTGCCGGCGGGCCCGATCAACACCTACCCCGAGGCCCTCGCCGACCCCCACGCGCTCGCGCGCGACATGATCGTGGACCTCGTGCACCCCGGCGCCGGGCCCATCAAGGCGCTCGGGGTGCCGGTCAAGCTCTCCGGCACGCCCGGCGCCGTCGACCGGCCGGCCCCGCTCCTGGGCCAGGACAACGCCGCCGTGCTCACCGAGCTCGGCTACACCGAGGCCGAGCAGCGCACCCTGAAGGCCAACGGAGTCATTTGAGGAGGATCGTCCCGATGCTGACCCGCCGTGAGTTCACCACCGCCCTCGCCGCCCTGCCCGCCGTGGCGGCGCTGCCCGCGTCCGTCTTCGCCCAGGCCACCTACCCGAGCCGGACCATCGAGGTCGTGGTGCCGTTCGCGCCGGGCGGCGGGACCGACAACCTGATGCGCACGATCGTGGGGATCATCGACGAGAACCGGTGGTCGCCGGTGGCCATCAACGTGAACAACCGCGCCGGCGGCAGCGGCGCCATCGGCTACACCTACCTCCTGAACAAGAAGGGCGACCCCCACGTGGTGGCCGGCGCGGCGCCGACCATCGTGTCGGCCAAGATCGAGGGCCGCCTGCCCGGCAACCACCGGGACATGACCGTGCTGATGATCGTGGCCATCGACGAGCTGATGCTCTCGGTGCGCTCGGAGTCGAAGTACCAGACGCTCGAGGAGTTCGTGAAGGACGCGAAGGCGCGCCCGGGCCAGCTCACCGTCGCCGGCACCGGCACCAATTCCGAGGACCACATCTTCACCTACCTGTTCGAGCAGGCGGCCGGCATCAAGGTGAAGTACGTGCCGTTCAACTCGGGCGGCGAGTGCACGACCGCGCTGATGGGCGGCCACGTGGACGCCGGCGTGATGAACCCCAACGAGATCGTGGCCCAGGTCGAGGCCAAGAAGGCCAGGAACCTGGCCGTCGCCGCCAAGCAGCGGCTGGCCGACGCCCCCGACCTGCCGACCTTCGCCGAGAAGAAGATGGAGTTCTACTGGGAGCAGATGCGCGGCGTGGTCGGCACCGGCGGCATGCCGCCCGAGGCCGTCACGTGGTGGGTGGACACGCTCAAGAAGGTGACCGATACGAAGAAGTGGCAGGAGAACTACATCCGGCGGAACTTCCTCACCCCGGTGCAGTGGACCGGCGAGGAGGCCAACAAGTATCTCGACGGCCTCAACGCCAAGTACGTGAAGGCGCTCGGCGACCTCGGGGCGCTGAAGAAGAAGTAGGGCGCCGTGCGACGGGCCGACCGCGCCGGCGCGGTCCTACTATTGCTGTTCGGCGTCTGGTTCGCGGCGGTCGCGCTCCGGAACTACACGTACTGGAGCGCGACCGGCCCCGGCGCCGGGTTCTTCCCGTTCTGGCTCGGCGTCGCCATGGCGGCGCTGGCCGCGCTGCTGCTCGTCCGGGCCGCCCGCGAGGCCGATGCCGGACCGGCCTGGGTCCCGCGCGGCCGGGGCGTGGCGCGATTCCTCGGCGTTCTCGGGGCCAGCGTGGCCTTCGTCGCGCTCATGCCGTGGGTGGGCATGGCGCTCGGCACCGTGCTGTTCCTGGTATTCATCTTGCGGCTCCTCGAGGGTCACGCGTGGCCGGCCGTGATCGGCGTCGCCGTCGGCACCGCAGCGGTGAACTGGGCGGTCTTCGCCTGGTGGCTCCGGGTGCCGTTCCCGGCCGGCGTGCTGGGGTTCTGAGCCGCCGTGGACCTCTTCGCCAACCTCGCTCTCGGGTTCTCGATCGCGTTCACGCCGTTCAACCTCGCGATGGCCGCCGCCGGGGTCATCCTCGGCACGCTGATCGGCGCCCTGCCCGGGGTCGGCCCGGTCTCCGGCATCGCCTTGCTGCTGCCGCTGACCTTCGGGATGCCGCCGACGTCGGGGATCATCATGCTGGCGGCGCTCTATGCCGGCTCGATGTACGGCGGCACCATCACCTCCGTGCTCATCAACACGCCGGGCGAGTCGGCCTCGGTGGTGACCTGCATCGACGGCCACCAGATGGCGCTGCGGGGCCGGGCCGGCCCCGCCCTCGGCATCGCCGCCATCGGCTCGTTCGTCGCCGGCACCGTCGGCGTGGTCCTCCTGATGGGCATGTCGCCGCTGCTGGCGCGGTGGGCGCTGTCGTTCGGCCCGCCCGAGACGTTCGCGCTCATGCTGCTCGGGCTGACGACGGTGACCGGCCTCACCGGCGACAACGCGCTCAAGGGCTACATCAGCATGGTCCTGGGGCTCATGCTCTCGATGGTCGGCTTCGACCTCATCTCGGGCGACGCGCGCTACACCGCCGGCATCAACGAGATGCTCGACGGGGTGGACTTCCTGCCGGTGGCCATCGGCCTGTTCGGGCTGGGCGAGGTCCTGGCCGGCGCCGAGCGGGCGGTGCGGATGGAGATCCTCAGCGCGCGCTACGGCCTGCGCGACGTGCTGCCGAGCCTGGCCGACTGGGCGCGCTCGCGCTGGGCGATCGCCCGCGGCACTGTGCTCGGCTTCGTGATCGGCGTGCTGCCGGGGGCCGGTCCCACCATCGCGACGTTCCTCGCCTACTCGCTGGAGAAGAAGGTCTCGAAGCACCCCGAGGAGTTCGGCCGCGGCGCCATCGAGGGCGTGGCGGCGCCCGAGTCCGCCAACAACGCCGCCTCGGCCGGCGCGATGGTGCCGATGCTCACGCTGGGCATCCCGGGCTCGGCCACCACGGCGATCATGATGGGCGGCCTGATGATGTGGGGGCTGCGGCCGGGGCCGCTGCTGTTCGAGAAGAACCCCGATTTCGTGTGGGGGCTGATCGCCTCGCTCTACATCGCCAACGTCATGCTGCTGGTCCTCAACATCGGCTTCATCCCGGTCTTCGTCCGGGCGCTGCGCATCCCCTACTCGATCCTGATGGCGCTCATCGTGGTGTTCTGCATCACCGGCGCGTACTCGCAGAACAACAAGCTGTGGGACGTCGGCCAGATGCTGGTGTTCGGGGTCGTCGGCTACGGGATGAAGAAGCTCGATTACTCGCCGGCCGCCCTCGTGCTGGCGCTGGTCCTCGGCCCGCTGGCCGAGCGCGCCCTGCGGCAGGCCCTCATCATCTCGGACTCCGGGATGTTGATCCTCTTCCAGCGGCCGATCTCCGCCGTGCTGACGACGCTGGCGATCGTGGCCGTCGCGGTGCCGGTCGTCCGCGCGTTCCACCAGGCCGTCGCGGGTCGGGGTCCCAATATGGCCCCAACGCCCCCCGGCGCTCGCTAGTCTAGGGACCCTCGTGGAATCCGGTGACGCCGGGGGTCGGGCGCGGGGGCCGCGGGCGCGCCCGCATGGCTCGCCTGTCGCGACACGCGCACATCGTGGTGGGCCGGGCCGACGGCAGCGCCCGCGGCGGCCACCTGCTCGAGGGGCACGTGTGGCCGACGCTGGAGGTCGTCGTCGAGAAACTGCCGCGCCACCTGCGGCGCCGCACCGATCCCGAGACCGGCCTGGCCCTCATCGACCTCGGCGACCGCGCCCGGGCGGCGTGAGCCTCAGAGCCGCCGGGCGAGAACCCTGGCGATCGAGTCGGGCTTGAAGCCGAGCTGCAGCAGCGCCACGCCCTCGTCGAAGTACTCGCGGTAGCGCGCGACGCGGCCGCCTTCCAGCTCGAACAGGCTCATGCCCCGGAAGCGCACGCGGCGGCCGGCGCTGCGCGGGATCGCGTCGGTGACCACGTAGCCGAACGTCCACTCGGCGGCCGCGGTGTCGCCGCTCTCCACGACCGCGTCCATCACCCAGGAGTAGTCGCGGCCCTCGCGGAACATCCGCTCGAACATCGTCCGGAGGTCCGCCGAGCCGGTATGGGCGCCGAAGAACGTGTCGGTGTACGTCGCGCCCGGGGTGAAGCAGGCCACCAGCGCGCCGACGTCTTGCCGGTTGAACGCCTCCTCGAATTCGCGCACGATGCTCATCGCAGATCACCTCACGAGGAATGGGGCACGCCCAGGTGTACCACGGGACGCGGCGGTGACGGAGGCGGAGGCGCTGGCAACGCTCCGGGGGGACGACCGCGCCCGGGCGGCCCGGGCCGAGGCGGCGCTCTGGGCGATGTGGTGCCGCTCCGGCCGGCCCGACCTCGACCGCCAGCTCGCCGAGGCGATCGCGGTCATGGAAGGCCGCGACTTCGCCGGCGCCGAGCACCGGCTCACCCGGCTGGTCGAAAGCGCGCCGGACTGGGCCGAGGCGTGGAACAAGCGCGCGACGGTGCGGTACCTGGCCCGGGACTTTGCCGGGGCCATCGCCGACTGCGAGGAGACGCTCGCCCGCAAGCCCCACCACTTCGGGGCGCTGTCGGGCCAGGGCCTCTGTCACATGGCGCTCGAGCAATACGGCCCCGCCGCGGCGATGTTCCGTCGCGCGCTCGCCGTCCACCCGCACCTGGCCGCCGTGCGCCAGAACCTGAGAGCGGCGCTGGCCGAGGTCGTCCGGTTCAACTGAGCCCCGTGATGATAGTCTGAGGCCCGCCGTGAGCACGATCGATCCCGCCGCCCTCGCCGCCCTGATGACCTCGGCGGCGCCGCACGCCGTCCTCGACGTCCGCGAGCGTGGCGCGTACGAGCGCGGCCACGTCTTCCGCACGACCACGCTGCCGCGCCGGCTGCTGGAGTTCCGGCTCGCCGCGCTCGTGCCGGCCGCGGGCACGCCGCTCGTCCTGGTCGACGACGGCGGCGGCGAGCTGGCCGGGCGGGCCCGGGCGACGGTCGAAGCGATCGGCTACCGCGACGTGCGCGTCCTCGCCGGCGGGCTGGCCGGCTGGCGAGCCTCCGGCCGGCCGGCGGTGCAGGGCGTCAACGTGCCCAGCAAGGTCTTCGGCGAGCGCGCGCTGCACGAGCACAAGACTCCACAGATCGGGCCGCGCGAGCTGGCCGAGCGCCTCGCTCGCGGCGACGACATGGTCATCGTCGACTCCCGCACGCCGGAGGAGTACGCGCGGGGCTGCGTGCCGGGCGCCGTCAGCGTGCCCGGCGGCGAGCTGGTGTTCCGCATCATCGAGCTGATCCGGCGCCCCGACCAGCCGATCGTCGTGCACTGCGGCGGCCGCACGCGCTCCTACATCGGCGCCGAGTCGCTGCGCCGCATGGGGCTGCCGAACCCGGTCGTCGCGCTCGAGAACGGCACCATGGGCTGGGAGCTGGCCGGTCTCAGGCTGGAACGCGGCGCCGGCCGGTGGGCGCCCGCTGCGACCCCGCGCAGCCGCGCCGCCGCCGCGCTCGTCGCCAAGCGCGTGGCCGCCGAGGACGGCGTGCGCTTCGTGGCGCCCGCGGAGCTGCGCGCCCTGCTCGCCCGCCGCGGCGAGCGCAATGTCCACCTGCTCGACGTCCGCACACGGGAGGAGTACGCGGCCGGGCACGTCCCCGGCGCCGCGTGGGCGCCGGGCGGTCAGGCCGTGCAGGCCACCGACGAGTACATCGCGGTCCGCGCCGGAACCATCGTGCTGGCGTGCGATGGGTTTGCCCGGGCGACCCTGACCGCCGCCTGGCTGATGCGCATGGGCTTCCCGGACGTCGCCGTCCTCGCAGGCGGCCTGCCGGCGTGGACGGAGGCCGGCGGCGAGCTGGAGACCGGTCATTTCGAGCCGGCGCCGTTCGGTCTGGCGGCCGCGCGGGCCACGGTGACCGCCCTCCGGCCGGGCGACCCGGGCGACATGCTGGTCATCGACGTCGACCAGAGCGACGCCTACGCGCGCGGCCACGTGCCGGGCGCGCTGTGGGTGTGTCGCAGTCGCCTGGAGGATCGCATCGCGACGCTGGCGCCCGACCGCGCGCGCCCTATCCTGACGACGTGCGGCGACGGCCGCGCCTCGACGCTGGCGGCGGCAACGCTCGTCACCCTGGGCCACGCCGCCCGCGTCCTCGACGGCGGCACGCGGGCGTGGGAGGCGGCCGGCCGCCCGCTCGAGCACGGCGCCACCCGCCTGGCCGACGAGCCCGACGACGTCGTCCCCAAGCCCTACGAGCGCGGCCGCCCGGCGATGGAGGCCTACCTGGCCTGGGAGGAAGCCCTCGACAACGAAGGAACGAGCCCCATCCCGTTACTTCCGGAGAAGCGTTGAGAATGGACCCCGTCGGCACCACCGAGTGGCTCGCCAGCCACCTGGGCGCCCCCGACCTGCGCGTGGTGGACGGCACCTGGCACATGCCGCAGCTCAGGCGGGATGCGCGCGCGGAGTTCGAGGCGGCCCACATCCCCGGCGCGGTGTTCTTCGACATCGACGCGATCGCCGACCACCGCACCAGCCTGCCCCACATGCTGCCGAGCGCCGCGGAGTTCGCGGCGGCCGCCGGCGCGCTCGGCATCGGCAGCGGCGACCGCGTGGTCGTCTACGACGTCCGCGGCGTGGTGAGCGCCGCGCGCGTGTGGTGGTCCTTCCGGGCGTTCGGCCACGACGCGGTGGCGGTGCTGGACGGCGGCCTGAAGAAATGGCGCGCCGAAGGGCGGCCGGTCGAGAGCGGCGCGCCGAAGCCGGCGCCCCGCGCCTTCGGTGCCCGCCCGCGTCCGGAGCTGGTGCGCGATCTCGACGCCATGCGCGCCAACCTCGGCAGCCGCGCCGCCCAGGTGCTCGACGCTCGCAGCGCCGGGCGCTTCGCCGGCACCGAGCCCGAGCCCCGCCCGGGCCTGCGCGGCGGCCACATCCCCGGCAGCCTCAACCTGCCCTACGAGACGCTCTACCGGCCCGACGGCACGCTGAGATCGCCTGGCGAGCTGCGCGGCGCCGTGCAGGCCGCCGGGGTGGACCTCGGGCGGCCGATCGTGACCACGTGCGGCTCCGGCGTCACCGCCTCGGTGCTGGCCCTCGCCCTCCATCTGCTCGGCCGGCCCGACGTCGCCGTCTACGACGGCTCCTGGAGCGAGTGGGGCGGCCGGGCGGACACTCCGATCGAGACCTGAAGGAGGCGACCAGGCAGGCGCGTCAGCGGCGGCGCCACCACCACGCCAGCGCGGCCAGGCCGGCCAGCCCGGCGCCGCCCTGGACGAAGAACGCCGTCGACACGCCCCACGCCTCCGAGATGGCCCCCACGCAGAACGCGCCGATCGGGAACGAGCCGCCCCACACGAGCGTGTAGAGGCTCATCATCCGGCCGCGCAGCTCGTCGGGGGCGGCCAGCTGCAGGCGGGTGTTGCAGCTGGCCACCAGCACCAAGCCGAAGAACCCGGTCGCGAACAGCAGCGGTGCTGCCAGCCACACGTGGCGCGCGGCCGAGAGCGAGAGCAGGCCGGTCAGCGCCAGGGCGGCCGCGCCCGTCATCGCGCCGAGCGGCGGCGGCCCCGGCGCGCTCCGGAAGCCCACGGTGAGCGCCCCGGCCACGGCCCCCACGCCGAGCGAGGCCATCAGGAAGCCGAAGCCCTCGGCGCCGAGGCCGAGCACGTTGCGGGCGAGGAGCGGGACGTACACCGTGAAGTTGAAGATGGTGATGCTGACGACGAACAGCAGGCCCAGCACCAGGCGGATCACCGGTGTCCGCGCCGCGTAGCGCACGCCCTCGGCGATCTCCTGCGCCATGGTCGTCCCCCGTCGCGGGGCGGCGGCGCCCCGCGCGGGCAACCGCGCCAGCGCGACGGCCACGACGAGGATGCCGGCGGCGTTGACGACGAAGGCGGGGACGACGCCGAAGCGGGCGATGAGCAGGCCTCCCACCGCCGGCCCCACGATGCGGGCGGCGTTGAAGGCGGCCGAGTTGAGCGCGACGGCGTTGACCAGGTCGACCTTGCCCACCAGCTCGGCCATCAGCGACTGCCGTGCGGGCCCGTCGAGCGTCTGCGCCAGGCCCGCCAGCACCGCCACCACGCCCACGTGCCAGTAGCGCACCTGGCCGGAGGCGACCAGGCCGGCGAGCGCCAGGGCGAGGACGGCCAGCGTGAGGTTCGTGGCCACCAGCACGCGGCGCTTGGGCAGCCGGTCGGCGATGGCGCCGCTGACGACGGAAAAGAGCAGGATGGGGCCGAACTGCAGGGTGCCGATGAGCCCAAGCCGCAGGGGCGAGTCGGTGAGCTGCAGCACCAGCCACGACTGGGCGACCGTGTGCATCCAGCCCGAGACCAGGGCCACCAGCTGGGCCAGGAAGAACCGGCGATAGTCGGGGTGGTTGAGGGCGCGGAGACCGCTCGGAAAGATCATGGGGCCCGCCGTAGAATAGCCGGGCCATGACCGTGGGCCGCGGATGAAGATCGGCCGCGCCGTCGTCCACCCGCTCCGGTTGCCGCTGCCGAGGCCGCTCAGGACCTCCATCCACGACATCCGCGCGGTGGACACCGTCCTGGTCGAGCTGCAAGCGGACGGCGGCGCCGTCGGAAGCGGCTACTGCTTCGCGTTCGGCGAGCGCCGGGCCCGCGCGCTGCAAGCGCTGGTCGAGGATCTGGCGCCGATCTACGAGGGCCAGGACGCGACCGCCACCCGCGCGCTGTTCGACCGGACCTGGCGCTCGATCAATTTCCTCGGCCACGCGGGCGTCGCCGTCATGGCGCTGGCGGCGCTGGATACCGCGTGCTGGGACCTGGCCGCCCAGGCCGCCGGGCTGCCGCTCTGGCGCTTGCTGGGCGCCGCGACCAACCGCGTGCCGGCCTACGCCTCCAGCGGGCTCTGGCTCGACCGCTCGGTGGACGAACTCGTGGCCGAGGCGCGCGCGTTCGTGGCGGCCGGGCATCGGGCGATGAAGATGCGGCTCGGGCGCTCGCACGACGAGGACCTTGCCCGCGCCCGCGCGCTGCGCGCGGCGCTGGGACCCCAGGTGCGCCTGCTGGCCGACGTCAACCAGGGGTGGGACGAGGCGACGGCCATCCGGACCGGGCGCGCGCTGGAGGAGATCGGCCTCTACTGGCTGGAGGAGCCGCTCCCCTACGAGAACCTCGAGGGCGCCGCCCGCGTGGCGGCGGCGCTCGACACGCCGATCGCCTCCGGCGAGACCGAGTACGGCTGGCTCGGCATGAAGCGCTACCTGGACGCGCGGGCGGCCGACGTCCTGATGCCGGATCTGCAGCGCATGGGCGGCATCACCGGCTACCTCAAGGCCGTGGAGCTCTGCCAGGCGTACCAGACGCCGGTATCCTCGCACCTGTTCGTGGAGGCCTCGGGCCCGGTGCTGGCGGCGGCGCCGCACGCCGTGCTGCTCGAGCACATGGACTGGTGGCAGGAGCTCTACGACGACCGGCTGCCGATCGTGGAGGGCGCCGTCGTGCTCCCCGAGCGGCCGGGGATCGGGCTCGGCTTGAACCGCGCGGCGCTGGCGAGATTCCGCGCGTGAGAGTGGGGCGCCTGCTGACGCAGACGGTCGGCCTCCGGCGGGCGGCCTCCATTATCTTCGCGCTGGTGGCCGTGGTGCCGATGCTCGCGGTGCTGCCGCTGCTCCACTCGGCCGGCCTGCTGGCCAGCCCGCACACCCAGGTCGCGCTGCTCCTCGCGATCTTCCTGGCCCTGCTCGGCTACGTCATCCTGCGCCGGCTCACCGACGAGATCGCCAGGCTGGCCGAGGGCTTCGCGCAGCCGGGGGCCGGCGGCGCGGCGGTGCCGGCGACCACGGCGGTGGTGCCGGGCCTCGGCCACGTCATCGAGATCGGTCAGATCGGCGACGCGTTCGGCCGGATGCTGGGCGACCTGCGCATCTCGACCGACCGTCTCGAGGATCTCGTCTTCAAGCTCAGCACGCTCAACGAGGTCGTCGAGCTGGCCTCGCGCATCCCGCAGCTGCAAGACCTGCTCGCGCTCGTGCTCGAGCGCACGATGCGCACGGTGCGGGCGACGATCGGCTCCATCATGCTGCTCGACCACGACCGCCAGGTCCTGCGCGTGGTGGTAGCCCGCGGCCTGCCCGACGGGGTGGCGGGAGCCGCCGAGGTGCCGGTGGGCGAGGGCGTCGCCGGCAAGGTGGTGCAGCTCGGCGAGCCGGTCCTGGTCGAGGACATCACGGCCGACCCGCGCTTCGGCAAGCCCAGCGATCCCAGGTACGGCTCGGGCGCGTTCATGTGCCTGCCGGTGCGCGTGGAGGACCGCATCATCGGCGTGGTCAACCTCGCCAAGAGCGCGGCGGCCGCGCCCTCGCCGGCCTTCAGCCCCACGGACCTGCAATTCCTCAACACGCTCATGACCCACATCGCCTACGCCGTCGACAACGCCCGCCTCCTGCAGGAGGCGCAGCTGTCGACCACCCGTCTGCGCCGGGCCATGGAAGACCTGCACACGACCCAGACGCGCGTGGTGGAGGGCGCGACGCTGCGCGCGGTGGGCCAGATGGCCTCCGGCATGGCCCACCACGTCAACAATCTGCTGGCCGTCATCTCGGGGCGCACCCAGCTGCTGCTGGCGCGCGTCACCGCGCCCGAGATCCGCCGGCCGCTGGAGGTCGTGCAGCGCGCCACCTTCGACGCCGCCGAGGTCGTGCGCCGCGTGCTGGGGTTCACGGCCGTGCAGGCGGTGGCGGCCACCGCCCCCGTCGACCTCAACGAGATCGTGCGGGAGGTGGTGGAGCTGACCCGGCCGCGCTGGCGCGACGAGGCGCAGATCCGCTCGCTCGCCATCGACGTGCGCCTGGAGCTGAGCGGCGTCCCCCGCGTGGCCGGCGAGGCGGCGGGACTGCGCGAGGTCGCGATGAACCTGCTCTTCAACGCCATCGACGCCCTCAAGGAGGGCGGCACGATCCGCGTCTCGACCTGGGCGGCCGACGACTGGGTCTACTGCGCGATCGCCGACGACGGCGTGGGCATGAGCGACGAGGTGCGGCGCCGCGCGTTCGAGCCCTTCTTCACCACCAAGGGCCCGCAGGGCACCGGGCTGGGGCTGAGCGTCGCCCACACCATCGTGCAGCGTCACCGCGGCGAGCTGAGCCTGCGGCCCAACGACGGCGGCGGCACCGTCGTCACGCTGCGCCTGCCCCGGGCCACGCCCGGCGCGTCCGGGGTCGAGGAAGTCCCGGCGCCACCGGGGCTCCCGCTGCGGGTGCTCGTCATCGACGACGAGGCGTCGGTGCGCGAGGCGCTCGCCGACACGCTCGTGGACGAGGGCCACACCGTGATCCAGGCCGCCAGCGGCCGGGAGGGGCTGGCCCGCCTGACCGAGGGCGCCGCGGTCGACGTCGTCGTCACCGACCTCGGCATGCCGGAGATGACGGGCTGGGACGTCGCCCGTACCGTGCGGACGCAGCACCCGGGGCTGCCCGTCGGCCTCGTCACCGGGTGGGCGGTCGCGCTCGAGCTGAGCGACGACGAGCGCCGCGCCGTCGACTTCGTCATCGCCAAGCCCTACACGATCGAGGCGCTGCGGGCGGCGCTGGCCGGCATCCCGCCCCGGGCCTGATCCGCGCGGCGGAGAACGAGCGGCGTGAGCGAGGGCCTGGCGGCGCGGCAGTGGGACGCCGAGTACCGCCGGGGCCGCTACGCCGCCGAGCCGCCGCTGCCCTTCACCGGCACGATCCTGGACGTGCTCGCGCGCCGCGGCGTCGCGCGGGACGCCCCCGGCCTCTACGTCGGCTGCGGCAACGGCCGCAACTGGGCCCCGCTCGCCGACGGCGGGCTGACCCTGTGGGGTCTCGACATCTCGGCCGAGGCGTTGCGCCAGCTGGCCGCGCGCCGGCCCGCCCAGGCCGGCCGCCTCCTGCTCGGCGACTTCCGCGACTTCCAGCCGCCCACGGCGTTCGCCTACCTCATCGCGATCCAGGTGTTCCAGCACGGCACCCAGGCCGACGCGGCCGCCTACTTCCGCCGCGCCGCCGGGCTGCTGGCGCCGGGCGGGCTGCTGTTCGTCCGTGTGAACTCGGCGAGCACCCAGGTCTTCCACCGGCACGCCGTCGTCGACGAGAACCCCCACGGGGGCTTCACCGTGCAGTACCTCGAGGGGCCCAAGCAGGGCCTGGCGGTCCACTTCTACGCGCGGGCCGAGCTGGACGCGCTCACCCGGGCGGCGTTCCGCTGCGTGCAGCCGCCCCGGGAGGAGGTCATCCACCGCGCGCCGCCCCGGTCGGGGTTCTGGGCGCAGTGGGAGACGGTGTACGAACGGCGGTGAGGCGTCAGCGCGGGCGGGCGGGCGGCGCCCCACCCGGCGTGCCGACGGGCTTGACGTCGCCCACGTGCAGCTCGACGCGGCCGGTGGGCGTCTTGAGCACCACGTGGCGGTCGCCGATCGTCTCCACGACCGCGTCGCCGACGGCGTCGCCCACCGCGTAGCGGCGGACCTGCTTCGTGGCGGGATCGAAGATGTAGGCGTGCGCCTGCTCGTCGAGCACGATGATGCCCCGCACGGCCGGCCCCGCCGGCACGGCCTTCGGCGCCGGCGCCGGCTTCACCTCGGCCGCGGGCTTCGGCGCCGGGGCGGGCTTCGGCGCGGGCGCGGGCTTCGGCATCGGCTCGGGTCCGGGCGCGGCGACGGATGTGGGCGCCGCCACGGGCCTGGAGGCGGCCACGGGCCTGGGCGCCGGGGCGGTCTGCACGCGGCCCTCCCGCGGCAGAACGATGCGCAGCCCCTCACGGTCCTGCTCGATCGTGTAGACCACCTTGCGCCGCAGCTCGATCACCAGGCGCGCGGCGCCCTTGCGGAACTGGCTTCCCCGCAGCTCGCGCACGGGATCGATGCCCACCGGTACCGGGCTGGCGGACCACTTGTAGGCCGTGTCCTCGAAGTCGAGCACGAGGCGCCAGGGGCTGTCGATCAGGTCGCTCTGGTACTTCGCCGGGCGGCTCAGCCGCACCCACACCTCGACGGCCGCGTCGCGCTCGATCACGGCCGCCTCGCTCAGCTCCGAGGGCTCGGTCTGGGCGCCGGCGATCCCCGCCAGCGCCAGCGCAAGGCCCACCGCCAGCGCGGCGGCGGCGAGCACCGGCCTCAGCGGCCGGCCGCCAGCGGGTAGAGCCGCGCGCAGCTGTCCCGCAGCGCCTTCTCGTCGGCGTCGGTATCCTCGCAGCCGCGCTTGGCCATGACACCCTCCCGTCCGCGGTTCGCCGATCCCGTCTCGCGCCGTACGTCGTCGCGCGTATCTTAACGCGGTAGGGGGGCGGACACCCAGCGTGAGAGCATCACCAGCGTGCTGAACGACGTCCGGGCCTGCCTGGGGCTGCCGCGCGGCCTGATCGACGCCCTCGAGGCCTTGCACGGCCTCAAGACCCTGATCGTCATCGCCCACCGCCTCGGCACCGTCCGCCGCGAACGCGCGCTGACGTCGGCCGCACCCCTTCGAAATTTCGAACCGACGGCCCGCGGTTGTTTGACCCGCTCCGGACCCGCCCCTACACTGTGCCCACACCCTGCGGCGCGCAGACGGGAGCACGACGAGCATGTGCCTGGCAATCCCCGGCAAGGTCATCGAGGTCTTCGAGGACCGTGGGCTTCGCATGGGGCGCGCCGACTTCGGCGGGACCATCCGCAAGGTGTGCCTCGAGCACCTGCCGGAGGCGGGGCTGGGCGACTACGTCCTCGTCCACGTCGGCTTCGCGCTGAGCCGGGTCGATCCGGAGGAGGCCGAGCGGACGTACCGGTTCCTCGAGGAGCTGGACCAGCTCGGCGAGCTGCGGGCGCCGGAGGCCGAGCCGTGAAGTACCTCGACGAGTACCGCGACGGGCGGGTGGCGGCGAAGATCCTGGGCGAGATCCGCCGCGTGACGACCCGGCCGTGGACGCTCATGGAGGTGTGCGGCGGGCAGACGCACTCGATCGTGAAGCACGGGGTGGACCGCCTGCTCCCGCCCGAGATCGAGCTGGTGCACGGCCCCGGCTGCCCGGTGTGTGTCACGCCGCTGGAGCAGATCGACAAGGCCCACGCCATCGCCGCCCGGCCCGGCGTCGTCTTCACCTCCTTCGGCGACATGCTGCGGGTGCCCGGCTCGCACACGGACCTGCTCCGCCTGAAGTCGGCCGGCGCCGACGTCCGCGTCGTGTACGCGCCGCTCGACGCCGTCCGGATCGCCCAGGACAACCCCGGCCGCGAGGTCGTGTTCTTCGCGATCGGCTTCGAGACGACGGCGCCCGCCAACGCCCTGGCCGTCACCCGGGCCCGGGCGCTCGGCGTGACCAACTTCACGCTGCTCGTCTCCCACGTCCTCGTCCCGCCCGCCATCGCGGCCGTGCTCCAGTCGCCCGGCAACCGCGTGCGCGGGTTCCTCGGCCCCGGGCACGTGTGCACGGTGATGGGCACGCGCGAGTACGAGGCGATCGCCCGCCACTACGCGATCCCGATCGTGATCACCGGCTTCGAGCCCGTCGACCTGCTCGACGGCATCCTCCGGACCGTGCGGCGGCTCGAGACGGGCGCGGCGGGCGTCGAGAACCAGTACTCGCGCGTGGTGAGCCCGGGCGGCAACGCCGCCGCCCAGGGGCTGATCTGGTCGGCCTTCGAGGTCTGCGACCGGAAGTGGCGTGGCATCGGGACCATCCCGAAGTCGGGCCTGCGCCTGCGCTACGAGCTCCGCGAGCACGACGCCGAGCGGCGATTCGACGTCGGCGCGCTCGAGACCCACGAGCCGGCCGCCTGCATCAGCGGGCAGATCCTGCGCGGGCTCAAGAAGCCCCACGACTGCCCGGCCTTCGGCACCCAGTGCACGCCGGCGACCCCCCTCGGCGCCACGATGGTGTCGGCCGAGGGCGCCTGCGCCGCCTACTACGTCTACGGCCGCCACCCGGGCGAGCCCGTCCCCGTGCCATGAAGGACGCCATCCTGCGCAAGGCGCGCGAGAGCGCGGACGTCAAGGAGCAGTTCTTCCGGGCGGAGGCCGACCGCATCGAGGCGCTGGCCCGCGCCATGGCCGCGGCGTTCGCGCGCGGCGGCCGGCTGCACGTCATGGGCAACGGCGGCGGCGCCACCGACGCCCAGCACGTGGCCGTGGAGTTCTGCCACCCGATCGTCGAGAAGCGCCGGCGCCTGCCCGCGGTCGCGCTGACCACCGACACCGCGCTCCTCACGGCGATCTCGAACGACCGCGACTTCGCCAGGGTCTTCGGCGACCAGCTCCGTACCCTCGCCCGCCCGGGCGACATGGCCCTGGCGCTCAGCACGAGCGGGCAGTCGCCGAACCTCGTGCACGGCCTGGAGGTGGCCCGCGAGCTGGGCCTGCTCACCATCGCGTTCACGGGCAAGGACGGCGGGCGGCTGGCGGCCCTGGCCGACCATGCCTTCGTGGTCCCCTCGTTCAGCATCCACCGCATCCAGGAGACGCACGTGACGCTCTATCACGTCGTCTGGGACCTGGTCCACGTCGCCCTCGGAGAAGACGATGTCCTCTGACGCCGCCGCGGCGTTCGCCCCGACCTGTCCGGCGCCGCTGGCCGGCGGCGATCGGATCCTGCTCGGTCACGGCAGCGGCGGCAAGATGACGGCCGATCTCATCGCGCGCCGCTTCCTGCCGGCGTTCCGCAACGAGTATCTGGAGAGGCTCGACGACCAGGCCGTGGTGACGGTGAACGGGTCGCGGCTGGCGTTCACGACCGACGCCTACGTCGTCACGCCGCTGTTCTTCCCCGGCGGCGACATCGGCGCGCTGGCCGTCAACGGCACCGTCAACGACCTCGCCACCGCCGGCGCCCGGCCGCTCTACCTGAGCGCCGCCTTCATCCTCGAGGAGGGCTTCGCCCTGGCCGACCTCGACCGCATCGTGGCCTCGATGCGGGCGGCGGCCGCGTCGGCGAGCGTGCTGCTGGTCACCGGGGACACCAAGGTCGTCGACCGCGGCAAGGCGGACGGCTGCTTCATCACCACCACCGGCGTCGGCCTGGTCGAGCACGCCCAGCGGATCTCCGCCGACCGCGCCCGGCCGGGGGACGCCGTCATCCTGAGCGGACCGATCGCCGACCACGGCGTGGCCATCATGGCCGCGCGGGCGGACCTGGAGCTGGAGACGCCGGTCGGGAGCGACACCGCCGCGCTCCACCGGCTCGTTCTGGACGTGCTGGCCACCGGCGCCGAGGTCCACTGCCTGCGCGATCCCACCCGCGGCGGGGTGGCCACGGCGCTGAACGAGATCGCCCGGCGATCGAAGGCCGGGATCGTCCTCGACGAGGCGGCCATCGCCGTCCGCGAGCCGGTCCGCGGGGTGTGCGAGCTGCTCGGCCTGGACCCGCTCTACGTCGCCAACGAGGGCAAGCTCCTCGCGATCGTCGCCCCCGCCGACGCTCCGCGGGTCCTCGGCGCCATGCACCGGCATCCGGAAGGCCGTGACGCTCGGGTCGTCGGCGAAGTCGTCGAGGATCCCACCGCGCTCGTGAGCCTGAGGACGACGGTGGGCGGACGAAGAATCGTGGATATGCTGCAAGGAGAGCAGCTCCCCCGTATCTGCTAGCCGGAGGAAATCCTATGGCCGTTGTCGCGCACGAGGTCGTCGAGGGCGGGCAGCCGCCGGTCGCCGAGGAGCGGCCGGAGACCCGGCGCGGGCGGTTGCCGCTGGGGCCGATCAAGACGATCCACGTCTACTGGCTGGCCGGGATGAGCTGCGACGGCTGCACCATCTCGGTGGCCGGCGCCACCAACCCCGGGATCGAGGGGCTGCTGGCGGGAACGGTTCCCGCCATGCCCAAGGTGATCCTGCACCACCCGGTGCTGTCGCCCGAGGCGGGCGCGGAGTTCGTCAAGCCGTTCCGCGACGCCGCCGAGGGCACGCTGGGCGCGCCCTACGTCGTCGTGTTCGAGGGCTCGGTCGCGGACGAGCGCATCGCCGAGCGGACGGGCGGGTACTTCTCGGCCATGGGCGTGGAGGCGATCGGCGACGGCGAGGGCACGCATCCGGTGCCGACGGCCACCTGGCTGAAGCGGATGGCGCCCAACGCCGCCGCGACGATCGCCATCGGGACGTGCGCGACCTGGGGCGGGGTCCCGTCGGCCGAGGGCAATCCCACCGGCGCCATGAGCGTCATGGACCACCTCGGCAAGGACTACCGCAGCGCCTTCGGGCTGCCGGTGATCAACGTCCCCGGCTGCGCGCCTCAGGGCGACAACTTCACCGAGACCGTCTTCGCGGTGCTGCTCTTCCTCCAGGGGCTCGGCCCGCTGCCGACCTTCGACGAGCTGGGCCGGCCGGCGTGGCTGTTCCGGGAGACTGTTCACCAGGGGTGTACGCGAGCGGGGTACTACGAGGAGGGGATCTTCGCGAGGCGGTACGGCGATCCCGAATGCCTCGTGGAGATCGGCTGCTGGGGCCCGGTCGTCAACTGCAATATCGTCCAGCGCGGCGCCATCAACCACATGGGCGGCTGCATGAAGGCCGGCGGCATCTGCATCGGGTGCACCATGCCGGGCTTCCCCGACAAGTTCAGCCCGTTCTACAAGACCCCGCCCGGCGCCGTCTTCTCGACGTTCGCGGCGCGCGGCGTCGGCGGTGTGGTCCGGCGCCTTCGCCGGCTCTCCAACCGCGAGGCCAACCGCGAGCATCGCTGGGACGTCCTGGAGGACGTCCCCAGCGGCTGGGCGCACGTGGCCGCGCAGACGGTGACCGACCGGGCGATCAAGTTCTTCTACACCAAGTGGCAGCAGATGGGCTCCAAGAAGCCCGGCCGCCCGCCGGGCCAGCAGGACCGCTTCTGGGGCGTCGACCGGCCCGGCTACCGCAAGGACTACCTGGACGAGAGCGCAGGCCGCGAGGACCGGCATGACCAGCGCTGAGCTGTGGGCGGCGTGGCGGCTGTGGATGCTCGTCGGGGGCGCCGTCGTCCTCGTGGCGGCCGCGCTGCTGGTCACCATCTGGCTGACCGCGCGCAGCATCGCCGCCCACGCGGCGCGGGCGCGGCGGGCGGCGGAGGCGATCCGCGACAACACGCGGGCGATCTGGGAGCTGCAGACCACCAACGAGGTGGCCGAGCAGATCCGCGACACCGTCCGCGACATCGAGACGAAGGCCACGAAGCTCGTCGAGGCGCTGGAGAGCCACGCCGCCGCCGGCGGCCGGCGGGAGGAGGAGTCATGACCGAGGTCGGCGCCGACACCATCCAGCGGATGTGGATCATCACCCTCGTCGTCTACGGCGTGGTGCTGCTCGTTGTGGCCGTGCTCCTGACCCTCATCCTGGGCGCCGCCCGCCAGGTGCTGGCGCGGGTCGCCGCGATCTGGACGGTCGGCCAGCAGGTCGCCAACAACACCATCCACATCGCCCTGCTCGACACCACCATCCACGTCGCCGGCGAGATCCTCGAATCCGCCGGGGGCGTCGTCGCCGCCACCGCCGCCCTGCAGGCGCACGCCGAGCGCTGCCCGGGCTGTCCGGCCTGCGTCCTCGGCCAGGAGACCTCGCGATGAACCCCTTCGTCGTGCTGGCGGCGCTCTCGGTCGCGGGCGTGGCCGCCCTGTTCGTGGCCCTGGCCCTGTTCCTGCGCGCGATCGACCGGACGCTGGAGGACATCGGCGGGCCCGCCACCCGCTTCGTGGCCCCGGTCAACTACCTGGCCAAGATCCGCCTCGGCGTGCGGGCCATCGAGCGCCAGACCGACGCGCTGGCGCCCTACGTGACGAGGGTCAACGGCGGCCTCGGCGCGATCCTCGACGGGCTCAGGGCGATCGACGCGAACCTGGCCGGCGTGATCGCGGCCGTCTCGCGCCAGGCGCGGGCATGAGCCCAGGGCCGGCCGTGATCCCGGACGCGGTCTACACGATCTGGTGGGTCGGCCTGATCGTCACGCTGGTCGTCTTCGTCCCGCTCGCGGTGTACTCGCTCCATCGCACGTGGCGCTCCGCCCGCTCCATCCAGCGGTACGCCGCCGAGGCCCTGCAGGCGGCGGCCGGCATCGAGCGCAACACGCGCAACGTCGCCGCCCTGGACGGCACCATCGCCCTCGCGACCGACATGCTCGGCGCGGCGGGCGCCGTGGAGCGCAAGCTCGACACGGTGGCCGGGGTGCTGGAGGAGCGGTGCCGGTGAGGAGGCGCGCATGCTGCTGGCGCTGACGCTGATCGCCGTCGCCCTCGTGGTGCTGGCCCTCGCCGGCTATCTCATCGCCATCGCCTGGGCGCTGCTCGACACGCGCCGGAGCGTGGCCGCCATCGCCGACGGGCTGGAGGCCGTGCGCGACCACACGGGGCCGCTGCCGGAGAAGCTCACCACCATCAACGGCGCGCTGGGCGCGCTGCTCGGCGGGCTGGAGTCGGCCGACCGCCACGTCGGGCGGGCGGCGCGCGTCTTCGGGCTTCACTGACACGGAGAGAACGCCCATGTGCTTCAAGAACCTTCCGATCGAGTTCGACGCCCAGGGCAGGCCGTACCTCCGCGCGGGGGTGACGAATCCCTACGCGCCGACCAGCGCCGGGCCGCGGGGGGCGCCGGCCCAACTCACCGCCGAGCGGGTGAAGGAGCTGCTCGAGCGCAACGGCTACATCAAGGATCTCGACTTCGACCCGGTCACCCGCGTGGCCGGCGCGCTGGCCTTCCACACCGTGGCCGACTTCCAGGCGCGCAAGGTCATCGAGGCCCGCTCGGTGGCCACGCTCTTCCGCGGCTACGAGGTCATCATGGTGGGGCGCGACCCGCGCGACGCCATCTACATCACCAGCCGGGCCTGCGGCGTGTGCGGGGGCGTGCACTCGACGACCTCGGCGATGGCCATCGAGATGGCCATCGGCTGCGTCCCGCCGCCGCTCGGCGTGCTGGTCCGCAACCTGGCGCTCGCGCTCGAGTTCCTCTACGACCACCCGCTGCACCTGCACCTGCTGGCGGGGCCGGACTACTCGGCGGCGATGGTGGGGCCGACCAACCCCTCGCTGCTCGCCCGGGCCCGCACCACCGAGGCGCCGCACGCCGTGGTCCACGGCTTCCGCACGATGGGCGAGCTGATGGACGACCTCAACCCGCTCAGCGGCAAGCTCTACCTCGAGGCGCTGCACATGACCCGGGTGGCCCGCGAGGCGTACGTGCTGATCTGCGGCAAGTACCCGCACCCGCAGACGATCGTGCCCGGCGGGATGAGCTCGACGATCACCCTGAGCGTCATGAACGAGATGTTCACACGGCTGGCCCAGTTCTTCGACTACAGCAAGAAGCTCGCGACCATCTGGGACGACCTCACCGAGTTCTTCTACCAGGCCAACCCCGCCTACCGGCAGGTCGGCGCCCGGCGCGCGAACCTGATCGACTCGGGGATCTTCGATCACCCCGACGCCTACGACGCCACCTACGCCAACGCGGCGGCGTGGGGCGAGCGACGGTGGGCGACGCCCGGCGTCATCGTCGAGGGCGAGCTGGTCACGACGGATCTGCACCGGCTCAACATCGGCGTCGAGGAGTTCGTGGACCACTCCTACTACGAGGAGTGGAGCGGCAACGGGCAGCGCCAGCGCTTCGCCGCCGATCCGGCCGGCCATCCGCTGTCGCCCTATCACCCCTGGAACAAGGTGACCAAGCCGCGGCCCCAGGGGCAGAGCTGGAAGGAGAAGTACACCTGGGACACGACGCCGCGCTGGGACCGCCAGTCGATGGAGGCCGGCGCCTACGCGCGGCTGTGGAACACGGCGGTCGCGCGGAAGCTCCCCGCCAACCCGTTCATCGAGTCCACCGGCACGTCGCTCAAGCTGCGGCTGCCCCAGGGCGCGCTGCCCGAGATGGAGCTGGAGTGGCGCGTGCCGGCGGTGTGGAACGCGTTCGAGCGCAACCGGGCCCGGGCGTACTGCACGGGCTTCACCGCGCTGGTGGCGATGAACAACTGGCTGGCGGCGATGGACCGCCTGAAGACCGGCGACACCCGGACCAGCACGCCGTTCGAGATCCCCAGGCGCGGAGAGCAGCAGGGCGTGGGGTTCTGGGGGGCGGGCCGCGGTTACCTCACCCACCACCTGACGCTCGACCGGGGCGCGGTGGCCAACTACCAGATCCTCACGCCCTCGACCTGGAACGCCTCGCCGAGCGACCGCTGGCGCCAGCCGGGCCCCTACGAGGAGGCGGTGCTCAACACGCCGCTCCTGGAGGAGACCGACGACCCGAAGCAGTTCAAGGGGATCGACGTCCTGCGCGCGATCCGCAGCTTCGATCCCTGCATGCCGTGCACGACGCACATCCACACGGACGCGGGCGTCATCACGCGCGAGGTCAACACGTGCGCCTGCGGCGTGGACGACGAGCCCGCGTGATGGTGGGGCACCGTGGAATCCGGTGACGCCGGGGGTCGGGCGCGGGGGCCGGCGGCGCGCCGGCATGGCTCGCCTGTCGCCGTAACTCGCTCCGGGCGCGGCGCGCTCGGGCCCCCCATCCCCCCGAGGGGGCTGGGGCTCAGACCAGGCGAATCGCTGGCGGCTCGCGCGCCGCGCCCTGCGCTCGAACGGCGACGACGGCTCGCCATGATGGCGTGCCGCCGGCCCCCGCGCCCGACCCCCGGTGTCACCACGTTTCAGGAGCCTCACTAGCGATGCGGGTCGTCATTGCCGGGGTCGGCTATCGTAATCTCCGCGATCATTCCGTCGGGCTGGCCGTCGTCGATCGTCTGGAGGCGCGTCCGTGGGACGGGGACGTCGTCGTGGAGGATCTCAGCTACAACCCGATCGCGGTGGTGCAGCGGCTGGAGGACGAGCCGGCGGAACGGCGGTTCGAGCGCGCGGTCGTCGTGGCCGGCGTGGACCGGGGACGAGCGCCGGGCACGGTGACCGCGTACTGCTGGGACGGCGTCCTGCCGGGCGACGACGAGATCCATCGCGCGGTGACCGAGGCCGTCACCGGGGTGATCGCCCTCGACAACACGCTGGTCGTCACCCGCCACTTCGGGGCCCTGCCCGAGGAGGTGATCGTCGTCGAGGTGGAGCCGGCGGTGCACGAGTTCGGCGAGACGTTCAGCGATGCGGTGGCGGCGGTCCTCGACGGGGTGTGCAAGCTCGTGGCGAGCCTCGCGACCGGGCCGGAGGAGGCGGCGCGGCTGCCGCGCGCTCCGCTCGGCGGCCCGGTCGCCGCGGGCCTGCCGGCGCCGTGATGGCGGCGCACCCCGAAATTCCCGGCGCCGGGGGCGAGCCCGAACGCGACCTGCTCGACGAGGTGCCGCGGCTCATCGCGGCGCTGGAGGCGCATCCCGATCGCGAGGTCGGCGCCCAGGTCACCGCCCTGCTCCAGGGCATCGACACAATTCACCGGACGGCGCTCACGCGCCTCGTCGGCGCGATCCAGGCGATCGCTGGCGAGGCTTTCATGAACCGCCTGACCGCCGATCCGGCCATCCGCCTGCTGCTGACGTCCTACGACCTGCTGGCCGTCGACCGGCGGCTGCTCGCCGAGGAGGCGCTCGACACCGTCCGCGGCCACCTCCACGCGCACGGCATCGACGTGGAGCTGGCCAGCGTGGTGGGGGGCGCGGTGTATGTCAAGGTCCACGGGCTCGCCGGCGGCACGATAAACGGGCCCCCCGGCGGCGCCATCCCCGAAGAGGCCGTGCGCCACGATCTGGAGGAAGCGCTGCGGGCGGGGCTCGCCGGCTTCCAGGAGCTGGTGCTGGGCGACCGGCCGGCGGCCGGGTCAGCGCTGCTGCAGATCGGCGGCCTGCGCCAGCCGCATCGCCCGGTCTATCGCCGCGCGTGTGCGGCGGCGGACGTCCCCGGCGGCGCGATGAAGGCGGTGGAGATCGACGGGCACGGCGTTCTCGTCGCCAACGTCGAGGGCCGCTTCCACGCCGTCGCCGACCGGTGCGGCGACGGTCCACTGCCCCTGCGGTTCGGCACGCTGCAGGGCGCCGAGCTGCGCTGCAGCTGGCACGGCTGCCGCTACGACGTGCGCACGGGCCACCGGCTGGACGGTGGGCCCGAGCGCCTGGCCGTCCTCCCGGTCGCCGTCGAGAACGACGACGTTCGCGTCGCGATCGACGTCGAGCCCGTCGCGAGCCCCTGAGCCATGCGGACGTTGATCGCGGGGTTCGGCAACGTGCTGCGCGGCGACGACGGCTTCGGCGTCGAGGTCGTCCGGCGCCTGGGCCAGCTCGAGCCGCCGCTGCCCGGCGTCGATCTCATGGAAGTCGGCACCGCCGGTATCCGCCTCGCCCAGGAGCTGCTCACCCCCTATGACCGCCTCGTCATCGTCGACGCGATGACCCGGGGCGGCGCGCCGGGGACGGTCTACGTCACCGCCGTCGAGTCGGTCGAGTCGGCGGCCGAGGTCGACCTGCACCTGGCCGTCCCCGCCCGCGCGCTGTCGGTGGCCCAGGCGCTGGGCGCCCTGCCGCGAGAGGTGTTCGTCGTCGGCTGCGAGCCGGCCGAGGTCGACGAGCTGACGACCGCCCTCACGCCGCCCGTGCGGGCCGCCGTGGACACCGCCCTCGGCCACATCCGCCGCCTGCTCGGCGCGCGGCCGGCAGCCGGCTCCCTGGACGACCTGAAGCAGCGCGACGAGATCCTCCAGATCATGTTCTGGCTGCACGGCGAGGGCTTCGGCCCCGACGTGTCGCCCGCCGACATCCTCCGCTTCGCCGGCGACGAGGCGGCGGTGCGCCGCACCCTCGCCCAGCTCGTCGAGGACGGCTACGCGGAAGCGCTTCCCGACGATGCGCGCTACCACCTCACGCCGCTCGGCGTCCAAGAAGGCCGGCGGCGGTTCCTGGACGAGTTCGAGCCCTACCTGGCCCGCCGCGCGCACGGCCAGTGCGGCGCGGCCGACTGCGACTGCCAGCAGGGTGGCGAATGCCGCGAGGCCGTGTGACCACCGCCACGTGCGGGTGCGGCGCGGCGCTGCGAGACGGCGACTGCCTCTGCCCGGCGACGCCGCTGGCCCAGCTGATCGGCCGCCGCTACGCCCTGGGCCTCCTGAGCCTCATCGCCAACCGCCGCACCATCCGCTTCACCGAGCTGCGCAGCCGGCTCGGCGACGTCAGCTCGTCCACGGTGGCCGCCCGCCTCAGCGATCTCGAGAAGGCCGGCCTGATCGCGCGCACCGTGTACCCCGAGACGCCGCCGCGGGTGGAGTACTCGCTGACGCCGCGCGGCCGCGAGCTGTGCGGCATCCTCACCGACTTCCTGCGTCGGGGCCGGCGCTGAGCCGGGGTACACCAAGATCCAATAGACGGACGGGTGGCGCGGGGCTAGGTTCAGCGGTAACCGGAGGTCTTGGCAATGAAACTGGAAAGTGCCGCGAAGGTGAAGTATGGAATCTGGGGCCTGATTGGCGGGGCCGTCACTGCGATGATTCTCGGCTTTGTGTGGGGTGGGTGGACGACCTCCAGCACGGCCAGTGCGATGAGCGCGAAAGCGGTCGTGTCGAGCCAGGCGGCGGTCTGCGTCGCCCAGTTCGTGAAGCAACCCAAT